>OGCO01000204.1_pt1 | contig 99272 bp, 94 predicted proteins | sample 1570171 | NCBI WGS metagenome assembly OGCO01 (sample SAMEA4370583, study PRJEB24528) | human gut metagenome
TATTTAGTTGTAAAAGTATATTTGCCATTTTTTCTTGTTTTCCACTTGCAGTTCCATCTTTTTTTATAGTTATCATTTCATAAAAAGTATTAATTTCAATATATTGGGATATCTTTGAGTCTTTAAATAAAAATTCCTCTATAAATCTAATCAAATTAGCATATAATTTATGCTTTTCTTCTATCACATTTATACTTTTCCCATTTCCAGAAAATTCTTTATAAGTTTCATCTGATTTGCTTAGTTCATTAACAGTGTCAATAATTATTTCCTTAATTTTATCCAAGCTATATAATATTTCATAGTCTATAAAAGATTTAGTATAAGCTTTTGATATATTTTCAATAAATTTAAATTTATATTTCTCTGTGCTATGTATCATTCTATAAATATCATTAAAATAACTATCTATAATTCTGATAATTAAGGACTTATATGCTATAAATTTTGCTTTTATTTTCTCATCATTACAACCTTCAATTTGAATATTAAGTTTTTCATATATATCAGCTTCTATCTTATTTATTTTGTTTTTGTCTTCATATCTTAATAAATTTTCAAATCTAAAAAACTTTGGATTATGATGTTGTTCATAAATATAATCTGTAGTAATTAATATTTCATTTGGTAATTTGAATTTTTTACTTTGTATATAGTCGTAATTATCTATATTATCACTTATAAACTTTAATTCTTGTAATTTTCTGTACATTTTATATCTTCTAGTAGAAGATATTTTAAATTTATTACCAATTTCGCCTAAATTTTCATTTATAAATACTTTTTTATTACTTATTCCTCCAGATATGTTTATTAATCCCTTTTCTAATTCATCTAATATACCATTAGTTGAAATATCAAAATAATTAATATTAGAATTTGTATTATATTCAGGTACAGATAAGTCAAATATATTACTCATATATATACAAGATATATCTTTTAATTTTTCTGACTTGTCTATAATTTTTATTTTAGAATGTTTGTTTATTATTTTATAACTTTGTGAATCTTCATGTTTTTTGCCATAAAGTATTATATCTACATCCAAATCTTTGTCATAATATATATTTTTTTCCGAATTAACGAATTTATCACTTATAAATATATGTACTTTTTTATCTTCCTTTATAGCTAATATAGTATCGTGAAATTCATATCCATCATCTTTTTCCATACACTTAATACCACCATCAGCCATATATCCTCTTATACAGTTGATTAAATTACTTTTTCCTGATCCATTTTTGCCTATTATTCCTGTTATATTAGATACATTATTATTGCCCTCTGTATTAAAAAAGTCTTTTATGTAATATTGATTTTTGTTTATACATAGAGTCTTATTATTTTTATCATATTTAAATATAAATTCACTTCCAAAATTAACTTCTATATCTTTAAGTACTTGGCCATATTTTTTAATCCAAACATAAACTAATTCCATTTTGCCTCCAATTATATATATATTTATTAATAATACTGTTATCTAATTAATACGAGAAAAGTCATATACTATATCAAAAGTATTTACTCTTCTCTACTTTCTCAATCCTACCATTTATTCTACCATAAAACCCCATAATTAATATGATTTTTTATACTTAATAAATCTATTTTCCATTAAAAAAGATGCCCAGAAAATCAATTCCAGGCATCTTTCCATATTACACTCTAAATTCCTTAACTTCGTCTCTTTCTTCTTGACTTAAGTCATTTAAATAAGCTTCTATAGTCTTACCATCTATACTAAGTTCCTTATTTAAATCCATAAGCGGAACAAGAACGAATGCTCTTTCTTTTATTCTTGGATGTGGTATTAGAAGTTTTTCGTCATCTGACACTATATCGTCGTAGAAAAGCACATCTACGTCGATTGTTCTAGGACCCCATCTTATAACTCTTACACGATTTAATTTATTTTCTATATCTTGACAAATGCTTAAAAGTTCGTATGGAGCTAAACTTGTTTCTATTTCGACACACATATTTAAAAAGTCAGCTTGGTCTGTATATCCCCATGCTTTAGTTTCATAAAGATTTGATTTTTTAAGGGATAATACATTTTCATTTTGCTCTAATAAATCACATGCTTTATTAAGATAGTCAAGTCTATCTCCCATATTTGTTCCAAGTCCTAAGTAAGCTCTACTCATCTTTTGTTCTTTTTATTTCTACACCGAAGTAGTCGTATATTCCAGGCACTGGGGCTTCTGGTTTTTTAACTCTGACCATTATTCCTTTTATAAGGTCAAATTTTTCTAATACTTCACTAGCTATATTTTCGGCTAATGCTTCTAATAAATTAAATCGTTTGTTTTCTACTATTTCCTTTACTACTTCATACACATCTGCATAACTTACTGATTTGTACATATCGTCAGTTTCGCCTGCTTCTTTTGTATCTAAGTAAAGCTCTATATCTATAAAGAACTTTTGGCCTAATACAGCTTCTTCTTTTAAAAGACCGTGGTAACCGTAAAAACCTAAGTTGCTCATTAATATTTTATCCATGTTTCACCTCTTATTTTGCAATATATACTGACTTTAATATTGTCGTTTATTTATGTCTATTGTTTAAACTTTAATATTTATAACTTGATTTAATATAGACTAATTATCTTCTGTATATTGCATCTGCCACCATTGCAGCTTCTTTGTTTTCTTTCACGTCGTGAACTCTTACTATATCAACGCCGTCTTTAACTCCAAGTACTGTAGTTGCTACAGTTGCGTTTACTCTTTCTTTTGGAGTTGAATTTTCTAATATTTTACCTAAAACAGATTTTCTAGATGTTCCAAGTAATACTGGATATCCTAAATCTCTAAGTTCGCCTAATCTTTCTAAAACTTCTATGTTTTGTTCATAAGTTTTACCAAATCCTATACCTGGATCTAGAACTATTTTTTCTTTTTTAACACCTGCTTTAAGTGCCATATCAATGCTATTTTGTAAGAATTCTTTTATAGCTTCCATTATGTCTTTGTCGTAGTCTGTTCCTTCTTGGTTGTGCATTATACAAACTTCACCGTCGTATTTTGCAACTACATCAGCCATTTTTCCATCGTAAGTTAGACCCCAAACGTCGTTTACCATATCAACACCTAATTTTAAAGCTTCTTCTGCAACTTCACTTTTGTAAGTGTCTATTGATATGGGAACGTTTATTTCTTCTTTTAATCTTTTTATAACTGGAACTATTCTAGATATTTCTTCTTCTGCTGATACAAATTTGTGACCCGGTCTTGTTGATTCTCCACCTAAGTCTATCATATCTGCACCTAGTTCTATCATTTCTTTTGCATGATTTACAGCTATATCTATATTTGTATAATCTCCACCATCAGAAAAGCTATCTGGTGTTACATTTAGTATTCCCATTATGTAAGTTTTTTTTCCGTAATCTAACATGTTTTTCTCCTCAAAAATTATATTTCATTTAATATCTTATTTTGTCTAAACTATATTAAAAGTTATACCCGCTAAAAATAGCGAATATAACTTTTAAATTCAATCTTATAAGTTTATTAGAGCCATAGCTTCACTTCTAGCTAATGCATCACTTTCAAATACACCTCTAACTGCAGAAGTTACAGTTTTTGAACCTGGTTTTTTAACTCCACGCATAGTCATACACATATGCTCAGCTTCTACAACTACCATAACTCCATAAGGTCTTAATTCTTCCATTATTATGTTTGCAGTATCTTTAGTTATTCTTTCTTGTAATTGTGGTCTTTTTGCTATTGTTTCTATAACTCTAGCTAATTTAGATAAACCTGTTAATCTTCCGTCTTTTGGAATATAAACTACATGAGCTTTCCCGAAGAATGGAACTAAGTGATGTTCACAACTTGAGTAGAATGGTATATCTTTTACAACAACCATTTCTTCATGTTTTTCATCTGCAAATAATACTTTTAAATGTTCTCTTGGATCTTGGTGTAATCCACAGAATATTTCTTCGTACATTCTAGCAACTCTATCAGGAGTTCCAACTAACCCTTCTCTGTCTGGATCTTCTCCGATTGCTTCTAATATATCTCTAACTGCTTTTCTTATTTTTGCTTGATCTACTGCCATACTTCTACCTCCAAATTTCTAAGGGCATTATTTTATATATTTATATATTTTTAATAGCATTTCATATTTGTTAAAAGATTCATTTTTTAATATATCGTATATATTTTTATCATCTTTTTTTATGCTTTTTAATAATTTTTTGTCCTTAGGTACCCATTTATCATTTTTAATATAATACATTCTTATTAAATCTCTAAGAGCTATATTTATAAAAAAGTCGTATTCAAATTCTTCAAATTCGTCTTTTGATTCTAGTTTTTTAATTTCCGATTTAATTTCTAGCATCTTATCTCTTTTTTCTTCTTCACAAATCTTATCAGGACCGTTATCATAAATAGTTTTGCATTTTTGTAGTGTTTCTTTTGCAAAACCACAAGTATCATAAATTATCTTTCCATCATTTATTTTTAAAAAGAAGTATTCTTTAGTTTCTATAAAATGTTTGCACCCTTTTATAGATATGTAATTTAAATCAAACTCTATAGAAGAGATTTCTTTATTTATACGAATTTGGTTTTCATCTTGCTCTTTTGTAAATATAAAAAGATCTATATCATTTATTTTTATATCTTTTTCAAAATCTAAATCTTTACTAGAACCTACAAGAACTATACCTAACGTATTTTCGTCTTTTTTTATCAAATCTATTTCTCTATTGAATATCTCGCTTAGTTTTGACATAGACTCACTTCCTTTTATAGATTCTTTTGTAATTTTTTTATTAAGTCGTAATTTTTATCGTAATTTACATCACATATATTTGTAACTGGCATAATTCCCATTAAGCTATTTGTCACAAATACGGCATCGTATTCATCTATACATGAAATATTTATATCGCACTCTACTAAGTTTATATCTAAGTTTTTACAAATACTCTTAACATTAGACTTCATTATCCCATTTAAAATTGGAGATGAACTCTTTGGTGTATATATAGTATTTGATTTTATAAAGAATATATTGCTCATTGAACATTCAAGAATATTGCTTAAGCTATCTAGAAAAATAGCATCATCGAAATTTCTATCAGTTGCATAATGTTTAGAGTACATACTTTCAAAGTAATTAGTCGTCTTATGTCTGTATATTATGCTGTCTCCTCTTTTAATTGGAGATATACATAGACTAAACCCTTTTTTATAAGTATCTTCGTTATAAGTTATATCTCTCAAACTTATATTATATCCTTCGTCAAATACTGTAAGTCTCAGTGCTTTATTTTTCACGTTGTTTTCTTTTATATATTTTAAAATTGTTTCTTTATAAAACTCTTTATCATTTTCAATACTTAAATTTAATTCTTTTATCGAATTAAATAATCTATTCATATGTAAATCTAAATCTAGAGGATAATCTGTAACTTTTATAGTTTCAAATAAACCCATACCAAATTTTGTAAGGGTTGAATTAAAAGAAACATTATTCTTCATAGTAACCTCTAAGTGCTTTCATTATAGAAGCAGCTTTGTCTAGTGTTTCTTGATATTCATCACTAGGATTAGAACCCCATGTCATACCTCCACCAACTTGGAAGTAAACATCTTCATTTTCTTTTACTATAGTTCTTATAGCTATATTTAAGTCCATATTTCCATCAAATCCTATATACCCAATAGAACCTGTGTAAACATTTCTCTTAGTTGGCTCTAACTCTTCTATAATTTCCATAGATCTAATTTTTGGCGCACCTGTTATTGACCCCCCAGGAAAAGTGGCCTTTATTACATCTACTGCATTATATTCGTCTTTTAAAGTTCCTACTACTGTTGAAACTAAGTGATTTACATTTGCATAAGGTTCAATTACAAATAGCTCAGGAACTTTTACAGTACCTACTTTTGATACTCTAGATAAGTCATTTCTTTCTAAGTCTACTATCATAAGTAATTCTGCTCTGTCTTTTTCACTATTTACTAATTCTTCTCTTAATCTTAAATCATCAGCTTCATCCTTACCTCTAGGTCTAGTACCTTTTATCGGTCTAGTTTCTAGTTTTCTATCTACACACTTTATAAATCTTTCTGGTGAATTAGATAGTATGTGGAATTTATCGAAGTTTAAGAATGCTCCAAATGGTGCTGGAGAGAATCTTCTTAAATCTCTATATAATTCGTAACTAGATAAAGTTGTTTTTCCACTAAAACGTTGAGTTAAATTTGCTTGATATATATCCCCGCTTCTTATGTAGTCTCTTACTTTTTGAACGGCATCTTCAAATCCTTTTTTTGTGAAATTCGATTTAAGTTTTATAGGTTTAATGTTTTTAGTTTCATAACAAATTGGGTCTATCCCATTTTGTTCTGCATTTTTTATTTTTCTCTCAATTTCATCAATTAAAGATTCCTCTTTTTGTCTGTCTAAATTCGGTGTTGCTATGTAAGTTTTGTTTTCTAGATGGTCAACTACAACTACCCAATTGTAAAACCCAAAATATAAGTCATATACATTCATATCATCCTCTGCAATTTTAGGTAGTTTTTCCATATAGTTTCCTAAGTCATAAGATAAATAACCTACCGCGCCACCTACAAATGGCAAATGTGTATCATTTTCGCCCTGATAATTTTTAAGTTCTTCCTCTAAATCATCAAGAGGATTTGTTTTAGAATCTTTTGCTTTTATTTTTTTAAATGGATTACTGCTTATAAAAGAGTATCTCCCCAGTTTTTCAGGATCCATCGCGCTGTCTAGTATAAAGCTGTCATTTTCATCTTTAAATATTGTATAGATTTCAAAAGCATTTAATTTAGTATTAATTTCTCTAAGCATTTTGTTCTTCCCTTTCTGAGCTTTTTGCTTTTTCTCTAGCTAAAGTAATAAAGTTTTGTAAAAGTTCATGTCCACATTCAGTAAGCACTGCTTCTGGATGGAATTGCACACCTTCTATCATGTACTTTTTATGTCTAAGTCCCATGATTTCTCCTTCTTTAGTCTCTGCAGTTATTTCTAACTCGTCTGATAAAGTATCTCTATCTACTACTAAAGAGTGATATCTTGTGACATTTAAAGGATTTTTTAAATTTGTGAAAACTCCTTTATTGTCGTGAGTTATACTGTGTACTTTTCCATGAACAGGCTCTATAGCTTTAACTATTTTAGAGTCAAATACCTGCCCTATAGTTTGATGTCCTAAACATATACCAAGTATAGGTATTACGCCTTTAAAATGTTTTACAACATCCATACAAATTCCAGCTTCATTTGGACTGCAAGGTCCTGGTGATAAGACGATAATTTCAGGGTTTAATGTTTTTATATCGTCTATCGTAATTTCGTCATTTCTTTTCACTACCATGTCTTCGTTTAGTTCACCAAAATATTGAACTAAGTTATATACGAAAGAATCATAGTTATCTATCATTAGAATCATGTTTTTTCTCCCTTTTTTTAATTTTTCCTATAAAACTCTAAATTTCTACATAAAAGGGGATATTTAATTTAACTACGTAGTTAGATTATAGCACACTTTAGTGTTATTGCATTAATATATACAAAATAAAAAATCTTTTTTTAATTTACTGTATAATAAACATAAAATTCTATTATACACAATTTTGTCTAGATTTAAAATATTTTTAAATATATTTTAAATTTTAATTTAAAAATATTTTAGTGTATTTTCTATATCATCAAAGTTTATTTCTAAAATTAAATAATCTGGATTTACATTTTCTATCTTTTCAAATATACTAGAATCTAAAATCCCCTTTGTATATCCGATATGTAAATCTTCTTTTCCATTATTATCGCTAAAATGTATTATTTTTATTTTATCAAAAATCTGTTCATAATCACTATTATCTATTAAATCATGTCCTGTATCATAGCAAAAATACACATTATCGTTTTCAATTTTGTCAAATATATATTTAAAATCATAGACAGAGTTTCCTACATTCGAAAAATCACCTTTTTTAGAATATGTATTTTCTATAGATATAATTTTATTTTGTAAATTATTTTTTAATTTCTCATCATTTAAAAACTCTACTGTATTTTGTAAATACCTTTGTCTATTTTTGTCTAATCGAGTGCTCATAATATAACCCAAATGAGCATTATAGTATTTTATATCAAAGTCTAAACTCAAAATTTTATCCATCTCGCATATAAAATCTACCCATGAATTTCTTATAAATTTTATATCTTCACAAGTATTTAATTCCATCGGAAGGTGAATTGATATACTTAAATTCAATTTATTTATCTCGTCTTTGTATTTTTTTAAAGCTTCTACATCTTCTAAGTTGTCAATTCCCATCTCGATATGGGTTATTTTTTTATTTTTTTTGCATATATTTAACGCATCTTCTAAATTAAATTTTAATGCTGAAATTCCTATTTTCATAAACTCACCCTTTCCATAAATTAAAACTTTTTTAATCTTTTATTCTATTTTATCTATTATATCAAAATAATAATATAACCTAAAAAAGAAAATATCCAAAACCACATTAAGTTGGTTTCAGATATCTTCAATTTAACAAATAAATCTATATTTTCTAATTATATCTTTTTAATCTTGAAAGTACTCTTCTTTCTTTTTATTCCAATATATCTTATCCTTCTCTGTTATTTTCCTTAAAATCTTGCAAGGATTACCTACAGCTATTACATTGTCTTCTATATCCTTTGTAACTACTGATGCAGCACCTATAATTACATTGTCCCCTATTTTGACTCCTGGGGTTATAACAGTATTTCCACCTATCCATACATTATTTCCAATTTTTATTTCTTTTCCAAATTCAAGACCTGTAATTCTTACATCTGCATCTATTGGATGACCTGCTGTAAATACAGATACTCTTGGTCCAAACATGACATTATTTCCTATTTCAACTTTACAAACGTCTAATATAATACAATCGTAATTTGCAGCAAAATTGTCTCCAATATAGATATTCTTTCCATAATCACATCTAAATGTAGGCTCTATAAATATATTTTCACCAACTTTTCCAAATAAATCTTTTAATAGTTTACTTCTATACTCAATATCTTCTTCAGTGGAATTATTAAACAATCTAGTTAATTTCCTACATCTTTTCAGTTCTTTTTGAAGCTCTGCATCACTTGCATTGTATAATTTCCCCAGTAACATTTTTTCTTTTTCTGTCACAATTCCCTCCATTTCCCATTACAAACAATTATATAAATTATTCATATTTTTTTCTCAATTTTTCTACTTCTTCAATTTCTGGCATAGAACAAATTGCACCTTTTTTTGTAGTTACTATAGATGCTGCTGCACTAGCAAAAGAAATCATATCTTTTATTTTTTCTTCATTTAAATTATCTATATCATTTTCTATTATATAACCTAAACAACTTCCACAAAAAGTATCCCCTGCTCCAGTTGTATCTATAGTATTTGATTGTAAATAAGCTTCTTGTTTTACAACTAAATCCTTATAATATGCTGTACTTCCTTTACTTCCGGCAGTTAATAAAATAATCTTTATGTTGTATTTATTTTTTAATATTTCCACAGCTTCTTCTATATTATCACAATTAGTTAAAAACTTAGCTTCTTCATCTTCTATTTTTAAAATATCGCATACAGAACATCCAAAGTCGATTTGTTCTCTTGCTAAATTTAAATCTTCCCATAATAATGGTCTTAAATTAGGATCAAAAGATATTAATATATTTCGTTTTTTTGCTTCATCTATTGCCCTTTTTGTAGCTATTCTGACTTTTTCATGTGTCATTGATAATGTTCCAAAATGGAATATTTTTGCGTTTTTTATAATTTCAAAATCTACTTCTTCTTCTGTTAGCATCATATCTGCTCCAGGATTTCTATAAAATGAAAAGCTTCTTTCTCCATTTTCATCAATATTTACAAAAGCTAATGTAGTATTAACATGTTCATCAAACATTAAACCCTTAGAATCTATACCTACATCATCGATTGTCTTTTTTAATATTTGGCCAAAAGCATCGTTTCCTACTTTTCCTATAAAAGCAGTTTTTTTATTCATCTTATTTAGCATAGCTAATACATTACAAGGAGCACCTCCTGGATTAGCTTCATAAGTATTATTGCCCTGATTACTTTTACCATCAATGGTAAAATCAATTAATAATTCCCCGAGAGCTACTACATCGTATTTCATATTTATAAGTTCCTTTCCTTACTAGTTAATAGTATATACTTTAAAATCACTTAAATTACTTGCTTCTAATTTACTTTCTAATGGGTTTACAATATGGCTCATTACATATTGTCCATTATTTATATAAACTTCTACTACTCCATAGTCAATATATACTTCTATATAGCAATTATCTTCTAATACTTTAGTTGATGATTTTAAAGCTACATTTTCTTGATTACAAACTTTAGTTCTATCACCAGTTATAGTATTATTTTCAAATGATATTTCATATCCTCCGATATTTATTTTTGAATTATTTTTTAAAGTAGCTTTTATACATATACTGTTTTTTAAATCTACATGGTCTATATCTACTTCTTTTGTAAATAAAGATGATATATTTGGATGAACATTAGTAATAATTTGTCCATTTTTAACTTCTACAACTCTTGGTAAACTCATCATACCTAACCATGTATGATTTTCAAAAGGTTTATTCATTCTTATCCAACCAATTTGAACTCGTCTACCTTCTTTATCTATAAATGACTGTGGAGCATAGTAATCTAATCCTAAATCTACTACTCTAAAGTCATCCTTTTTAAATTTTGTATTACAAGTTTCTTCTTCAAAATCTACAATTCCAAATACTGCATTATTAGTTGGATTTATTCCATCAGTATAATAATTTTCTGGCGAAAGTGTTAATACATATTTTCCATCTACAGAAAATATATCAGGGCACTCCCACATATCTCCTAATCCATGTAATTCAAATGAATTTATATATTCCCATTTCTTCGCATCTTTACTTTTATAATATAATAACTTTCCTGTATATTTTTCATTATCGTCTTTTTTTACCTTAGTTCCAAGAATTATATAGTAATTATCTTTATATTCCCATACTTTAGGATCCCTAGTATGTGTGTAATGACCTAAATCTTTATCTTCAATAGCAGGTATTATCAAAGATTTATCATTGAAATTATCAAAATTAAATCCATCTTTAGATATAATCATAGCTTGTGATGCTTCAAATAAATCATCTTTTGGTACTGTTATATTATCTTCAGGTGTATCTAGATATTTAACAGAAGTATAATATAAATATAAATCTCCATTTACCTCTATTGCACTACCTGAAAAGCACCCATTTCTATCATATAATTTTGTTGGAAATAGTGCTATTGGTTCATAAGTCCAATTTACCATATCATCACTTATAGCATGTCCCCAGTGCATAGTTCCCCATTGAGGTGCATAAGGAAAATGTTGATAAAACATATGATACTTTCCTTTATAGTATATCAATCCATTCGGATCATTAATCCAATTTCTTTTTCCTGTTAGATGTAACTTTGGTTTATTTATTGCTTTATTTTTCATTATATTGCTGTCTCACTTTCATTTAAATAGTTAAGTATACTTTCTTCAGTTTCTATATCGAAAAAGTGTAATCTATTTGAGTCTATTACAAATTCAATTTCTTCTCCTATACTTTTTAAATCATATTTAGATGCTCTTGCTATTATTGTTTCCCCTCCTAATGTGAAGTATATATTATTTTCATTTCCCATAACTTCAACATTGCTTACTGTAGCTTTTAATATATCATCTTTTCTAAGTTCCATATTTAAAGAATCAAATTTAATATCTTCTCCTCTAATACCTAAAATCATTTTTCCTGATTTTTGTAATCTATCTCTAATTCCTTTAGTTATATGTATTTTATTTCCATCATTAAATTCTACTACATCATCTTTTACATTTACTTCTATAAAATTCATCTGTGGAGATCCAATAAATCCAGCAACAAATTTATTTACAGGTTCATCATAAAGCTTAATTGGTGAACCTATTTGTTGAATAACTCCATCTTTCATTACTACTATCCTATCTGCCATAGTCATAGCTTCTACTTGATCATGAGTTACATAAATAGTAGTTGCTCCTAATTCTCTATGTAATTTTGTTATTTCATTTCTCATACTTACACGTAATTTTGCATCTAAATTTGATAATGGTTCATCCATTAAAAATACTTTTTGATTACGGACTATAGCTCTTCCAAGTGCAACTCTTTGGCGTTGTCCTCCTGATAGATTTTTAGGTTTTCTCTTTCTATATTCCTCAAGCCCTAAAACATCTATTGCCCAATCTACTTTTTTATTGATTTCTTCTTGTGGAGTTTTTATATTTTTAAGTCCAAAAGCTATATTTTTTTCTACTGTCATATGAGGATATAAAGCATAATTTTGAAAAACCATAGCTATTCCTCTATCTCTTGGTAATAAGTCATTTACAACTTTGTTGTCTATTTCTATTTTTCCTTCTGTAACTTCTTCAAATCCCGCTATCATTCTAAGTGTAGTAGATTTACCGCATCCAGATGGACCTACAAATGCTATAAATTCTCCTTTTTCTATATCTAAATTAAAATCTGTAACTGATTTTTTATTATTTCCTTTATATTGTTTATTTACATTTTTTAAAGATACAAATCTCATATCTTAGCCCTCCTTAGTTCCTGTTGTAGTAACTCCCTCAACAATTTGTTTAGAGAATAATGAATAAATAATTATTACTGGTATTGTTATTAATGAAATTGTAGCTAATACTTGTCCTGTAGTTGTATTATCGTTAGCTGTTATAGAATTTAACCCTATTTGCACTGTTAATAAATCATTAGATGTAAATATTAAAGATGGCCATATAAAGTCGTTCCATACATTTAAAAAAGTAAATACACTAACTGTAGCCACAACTGATTTTGACATTGGAAGTACTATTTTTAAAAAATATTTTAAAGTTCCGCAGTGATCCATTTCAGCAGCTTCTCTAAGCTCATCAGGTAGTTGTATAAATACTTGTCTAAATAAGAATATATTAAATGGGTTGACTATCAGTGGTAAAATATATCCTATTATATTATTTAATAAGCCAGCTTTTGCAATCATCATGTAGTTAATTGTTATTATAGTTTCAGTTGGTACTATCATAAGTAAAGTTATTACTAATACCCAACCTTCTCTAAATGGGAATTTAATTTTAGCAAGTGCATATCCCGCTAAACCATTTACTAAAACACTTAACACTATAAGTATAGCTGCATAAAAAACTGTATTTGCCATATACTTCATTAAATCTGAATTCTGAATTATAGTTATATAGTTACTAAAGAAGTTTCTATCTAAAGTAGGTGGTATAAATGCACCAAATGTATTCATATCTTGTATAATTTGAGCATCTCCTTTAAATGAATTTGCTATCATCCATATTATAGGGAATAAGAATAATAATGAAACTCCTATCATAATTACACATACAATTATCTCAATAGTTTTACGTTTGTTACTCTTCATATCCTATTCCTCCTTGTCCTTTGTTATTTTATTTTGTATTATTGTAAGAATTATTACAAATATTGCAAACACTATAGACATAGCAGATGCAGTTCCTATTTCCCAGTTTACTGTACCAGTTTGATATATATCATATACCAATGTGTATGTAGAATATGAAGGCCCACCACCTGTCATAACCATAGGTTGGACAACCATTTTAAATGCACCAATTGTTATTGTTATAAATACAAAGATTAAAATCGGTTTTAACGCTGGTAAGGTTATATATCTAAATTTAGCCCATGCAGATGCATTGTCTATTTCTGCTGCTTCATACAAACTAGGTGATATTGCCTGTAATCCTCCTAAGAAAATTAGCATTTGATATCCTGCCCCTTGCCATATACTCATAAATGCAATTGAAGGCAATGCTTGTTTTGCACTATATATAAATGGTTGTGGATCTATTCCTATCCATCCTAAAAGAGTATTTAAAATACCTTCTGCATTGTATATTTGCATCCATAAAGTAGAAACTACAGCTAATGACATTACTACTGGGATAAAAAATGATATTTTAAAATAAGTTTTACAATATGATATTTTATCTATAAACAATGCAAGTCCAAAAGCAAGTCCCATTTGAAGAGGAACTATTATAATTACAAATAAAATTGTATTTCCAAAAGCTTGAACAAATAATCGATCTTTAAATAATGCTACATAATTATCTAATCCAACAAAACTTGTCAAACTTGGATTTAATGCGAAGTAATCCGTAAAACTAAACACAAGTGTTAAAATCATTGGTATGAATAGAAATATTGCCATCAGTACTAATGCTGGTCCAAAAAATGACATACCAAGTATAGAGTTTCTTTTTTCTACTGTATTATTTTTAGCCATTTCATCTATCTATAACGCTTTAATTTTGCGTCTATCCTTTCTACAGAGTATTCAATTGTATCTTTTTTGTCTTTATTATTTAAAACTATATCTTCTAGTGATCTTTGATATTGCTCGCTCACTTGAGGATAAACTGGTGTTTTAGGTCTTGGGTGACCATAAGTTATTAATTGTTCTTTTAAAAATGCATATAACCCATCTTTAAATTGAGGTAATCTATCATATGCTTCATATGTAGAAGGCATATTTCCAGTTAATTCGCTTAATATGACACCACTTTCAACGCCACTTAACCATTTAACAGCTTCTGTAGCTGCACTTACATTAGTACAATTAGTACTTACTGCATATGTCCATGAACCCGTTGGTGTATATTTTTCTTGGTTCCAATCATTTCCTACAGGATAAGGTGCAATACCTAGATTAAAATCTGGATAACTAGTTTTCATATTATTTACCAGCCATGCACCGTCAAATTTAAATGCTGCTCTTTCAAGTTGAAATAAATTCTCTATCTTAGTTTTTGAAAACATTTTATTGTCTAGTAGTTTTTTGAAATAATCAACTGTTTCATAAGTCTTTTCTGAATTAAAATATCCATCAACTGTTAAACCATCTTTACTTACGAAATCTCCTCCATTAGACCATATAAAAGGTGCATAATAGTAAATTGTTGACTCTCCTGAAGGAAATGTCATATCAATAGGATAATCGTTTTCCGGAATGACATTTTTTATTTTTTCACATACTTCATAAAATTCATCCCAAGTCCATGGATCATTCATACTAGGAATTTCAACCCCAGCTTTTTCTATTATATCTTTGTTGTAATATAATCCAACGCTTGATTCCATAGCACCTAGTGTATAAAGCTTGTTATTAACTGTTCCTTGTTCTATTATAGAATCTAAATATACAGATTTGTCTTTTTCTGATACACCTTCTAGAGGTTGTATTATATTATTTGCTACATATGCTGAAACGTTTGGTCCATCTACTGTTATAATATCAGGTAAATCTCCTGACATAACACCAGCATTAATTTTATCTGAGTAACCCCCTCCATTTTCATTACGTGGAATAAACTCTATGTCTAAAAAATATTTTCCGTTATATTTTTTATTAAAAAGATCTACACTTTTTTTATATGCTTCCCCTTCTGGGGTATTTTCTATTGTATGTATCCACATAGAAATGTACTCCTCATGCTCATCAAAGCCACTAATACTTCCAGTTTCTATTTTCTTTTCACATCCAACCAAACTTATTATAAATGTGAAAATTAATAGAATACTCCCAATTTTTTTTGTCATTTAAATTAATTCCCCCTTAATTTTGTTATGTAATCGATTACATTTTTGATTACATTTTCATAATATCATATTTTTTCCAATTAGGTCAACTATAATTTTTTCTATTTCCAATTGTTTTTTCTTTATTTCCTATAATGTTGATAAACACTTATTTATTTGATAAACTTAATATTAATTATTTATTATAAAGAGGTGTTATTTTGAAAAAAAATATTACATATAGCGATATAGCTAAGTATACAAACTTATCTACTGCTACAATTTCTAGATATTTTAATTCTCCAGAAAACCTTACTAAAGAGACAAGTCTATTAATAGAAAATGCCCTAAAAGAATTGAATTATAAAAAAAATAAGGTTGCTAAAATATTCTCTAATGGGAAAACAGAATTTATAGGAATAATTGCACCAAAACTAGAATTACACTTTTATTCATATTTACTAAATTCTATATTAAACACTTATTCTAGATATGGTTATAAATTTTTAGTTTTTACTAGTAATGGAAATATCGATGAAGAAAAAGAGTATATAGATGAGTTATTAGCATATCAAATTGAAGGCTTAATTATGATTAGTTCCTGTATCCCTTCTATACAATTAAAAGATTATAATATACCTATTGTGGGAATCGAAAGGGAATCTAAATATATTTCAAGCGTCGATACAAATAACTACTTGGGTGCATCTTTAGCTACAAACACCCTTATTGAAAATAATTGTGATGTGTTAATACATATAAATAGTCCTATATCAGAGGAAATTCCATCAATCGATAGAATTAAGGCTTTTGAAAATATCTGCTTAGATAAAAATATTGAACATATGGTGTTTTATGAAGTTTTCAATAACGATATAAGCGATACTACAAGTAAATTATTTAATATTTTTAAAAAAATAGAAGCTAAATATAACGGCAAAAAAATTGGGGTATTTTTAAGTAATGATACTTTAGCCAATTATTTTATCAAAATACTTGTAAAAAACAATAAATCTATTCCTGATGATTATGAGGTAATTGGCTTTGATGATTCTCCAGCTGCAATAGAGTCATTTATCCCATTAACTTCAATTAAACAAGATGTTAATAAAATTACCCAAAATACTTTATCTATATTAACAGAGGGAATAAAAATAAATCGTAAAAATAAAAAAGGCTGTCTAAGAGTTAATAAACACGTAGTCATAGACCCTACTATTGTAAAAAGAGAATCAACATTATAATTTTTTATAGTTTATACTTTGAAAATATAAGTTGTTTTTAGCATATAAATATCATTTTCTATTTAATATAAAAGGGATATAATGCAAATCTTACTTGCTTTATATCCCTTTTGTATCTTTAAATTAAGCTAATTGTTCTTCTTTTTCTCCATAGAACATATCTTTATCAAAGTCATTTTCACTATTTGCAATTATAAGTGTACAGATATTGTCACCCATTACATTTACAGTAGTTCTAAACATGTCTATTATTCTTTCAACACCCATTATAAGCCCTATTCCTTCAAGTGGAAGATTTACAGATGTTAAAACCATAGATAACATTATCATTCCGACACCTGGAACACCTGCTGTTCCGATTGATGCTAAAGTCGCTGTTAAAATTATTGTAATCATTTGATTTATACTTAAGTCAATTCCGTATATTTGAGCTATAAATAATGCTGCAACACCTTGCATTATAGCAGTTCCATCCATATTTATAGTTGCTCCCATTGGTATAGTAAATGATCTAGTAGTTTTTCCTACCCCTAATTCTTCAAGTATTTCCATACTTGCTGGTACTGATGCATTACTTGATGCTGTTGAGAATGTTATAGCTGCTACTGATGTAAATTTCTTTAAAAATGGCATTATTTTTTCTTTTGTAAATAATTTAAACATTCCTCCATATACACAAGTTATATGTATTCCCATACCTAATAAAACTACTGCTACATATTTAATAAGTACAAGGATTGCATCTTGTCCTACTGATGAGAATGTATCACAAACTAAAGCAAATACACCGTATGGAGCAAATAACATTATTATTCCTACCATTTTCATGCATATTTCGTTTAAACTTTCAAATATCACTCTAACAGGTTCAGCTTTTTTTCCAACAATACTCATTGCTATCCCTGTAATCATTGCAAAGAATATTATCTGTAACATTTCTCCATCTGCAAATGCTTTTATTGGATTCGATGGAACTATCCCTAATATTATATCTACTAGTGATTTAGATTCACCAATTGATACTTCGCCACTTACCATATGGCTCATATCAAGCCCTGCGCCTGGTTTTAATACACTTCCTAAAAATAAAGCTATTATTATTGCTACTGCTGTTGTAGATAAGTAAAATGCCATTGTCTTTGTACCTATTCTACCTAATTTTTTTATATCTCCCATAGATGATGTCCCACATACTAATGATACAAATACAAGTGGCACAACCATCATTTTAATGGCTGTTGTAAATCCTGTTCCGAATATTTTTAATATTCCACCTATAATTATAGTATCTTTTATATAACTATCTGGTATAGATTTTAATATAAGTCCACATATAAATCCTAAAAATAAACCTATTAAAATTTTTGTTGTCAAACTAATTTTTTTCTTCATCTAATACTGTCTCCCTTTGCATATAAATATTTTTTGTTATTTTTTGTCACTTCTTAATTATACAATATAAAAAATATTTTTGCATTATTTTTTTAAGCGCAGACATATTTTTTAATGCTTTTTCTTTGTTTTTTAAAGTTTTAATAGTTTTTTATTTATTTTATTAACATTAATTTATTTTTAGTTATATTTTATAAAGATAAACTGCTTAAATTTGTTAATTTGATATATTTTCCAGAATATTTAAATAAATACAATTTGCTATGTGATATAAAAAAATACATTCTCAACTATAAAGTATTTTCCATAGTATTAGAGAATGTATTTCAAAATCAATTTAAATATTTTTATAATTCAAATTGCTATATATATTTTAATATTTCATTTGTAAATTCATCAGTTGTAGCATTTCCACCTAAATCTCCAGTTAAATTTTCTCCTTTTTCGAAAACTTTTACTAAAGCATTTTCTATTTTAGCCGCTGCTTCTTGTTCTCCTAAATATCTAAGCATCATTACAGATGATTGAATTATTGCTGTTGGATTAGCTATATTTTTTCCAGCTATATCTGGTGCACTACCATGGACTGCTTCAAATACTGCATAATCCTTTCCTATATTAGCTCCTGGTATCATTCCAAGACCACCAACAAGACCTGAGCATAAATCAGATACTATATCGCCGTATAAGTTAGGCATAACCATAACATCGTATTTTTCTGGATTTATAACTAAATTCATACAAGCAGCATCTACTATTAAATCATCACTTTTTATATCTGGATATTTAGATGCTATATCTCTAAATGTATTTAAGAATAGTCCATCGCTAAGTTTCATTATATTAGCTTTATGCACTCCTGTTACTTTTTTTCTATTATTATCTTTTGCATAGTTAAATGCAAATTCACATATTCTTTCGCAAGCTGGTTTAGTTATTATTTTTATTGTCTCTGCACCGTAATCGCCTATTTTGTGTTCTATTCCTGAATATAATCCTTCTGTATTTTCTCTCACTATAACTAAGTCGATATCTTCATATCTAGATTTAATACCTTTAAAACTCTTTACTGGTCTTAAATTTACATATAAATCTAAAGTTTGTCTCAGTGTTACATTTACACTTTTAAATCCTTTCCCTACTGGTGTAGTTACAGGTCCTTTTATAGCTATTTTATTTCTTTTTATTGCATCTATTACATGTTCTGGAAGTGGTGTACCATATTCGTCTATAACGCCTGCTCCTGCATCTACTTTTTCCCATTCTATATCTACGCCTGTTGATTCTACAACTTTCACCATAGCAGCTGCAACTTCTGGTCCTATTCCATCTCCTGGTATTAGTGTTACTTTATACATTTTTTGTCCCCCTATTAAATTACAGTATCTAATTTCAACCAAAAACTATCGCCTTTAGTTATATTTATTTTCATAAAACTTCTCATAAATTTAAGATTTTAATTTTAACAAACCTAAAATTAGAATATTTTATAATCATTTTTTATATCGTGATATATTTGAACTAATTCTTTATCAAATAATTCTCTCTTTAATCCTACAGATACTTTACGTACTTCTTCTAATATTTGATTAGCTTCTTCATTTGTAAGTTCTATAGAGTATTCTTTAAATTTATTTACTATTGCAGCCTTACCAGAGTGTTTACCTATTACTATTTGTCTTTGAAGTCCAACTTCTGCTGGGTCAAATGCTTCATAGTTTTTAGGATCTTTTAGTGCTCCATCTGCATGTATTCCTGATTCATGTCTAAACATATTAGTACCAACTATTGCTTTCCATGGTGGTAGACGTCTACCTGATGCTTGTGATACATATTTACATATTTCAACAAATTTAGTAGTATCTACATCTGTATCATATCCGTATACAAATTTAAGTGCCATTAAAACTTCTTCAAGTGCTGCATTTCCTGCTCTTTCACCTAATCCATTTACTGTGCATCCTATATAATTTGCTCCACCTATAACACCTGCTATAGCATTTGCAGTAGCCATACCAAAGTCATTATGAGTATGCATTTCTATATCAAAGTTAGTAGCTTTGTGTATTTTTTCTATTTTTTCTCTAGTAGCAAATGGTTCCATAACACCTACTGTATCGCAGAATCTAAATCTATTTGCACCAGCTTGTTTTGCAACGTTTATAAATTCGATTAAAAAGTCTGTATCTGCTCTTGAAGCATCTTCACCATTAACTGAAATATACAATCCATTTTTATTGGCAAAAGAAACTGCATTAAACATGTTTTCTAAAACCCATTCTCTAGATTTTTTCAATTTATGTTGAATATGAATATCTGATACTGATAAAGAAATTGCAACAGCATCAACACCACAGTCTATAGATTGTTCTATATCAGAAACAACTGCTCTATTCCATGCCATTATACTTGCTTTTAGATTTCTTTTGCATATTGCTTTTATTGTAGCTTTTTCATCCCCACCCATTGTAGGTATACCAACTTCTAGTTGGTCTATTCCTATATCACTTAGAGCTTGAGCTATTGCTATTTTTTCATGGTTTGCAAAAGCGACGCCCGCTGTTTGTTCACCATCTCTTAAAGTTGTATCAACTATTTTTATTTCTTTATTTTTAATCTTATCTTTTACGCACATTTTTTCGTCCCCCTAAATAAATATTCTTTGTTTAAAAATTAAAGGTGTATACACAATGTTTAACTTTTTTAAAATGAATGAATTTTTTTTTAAGTTTCATTCATTTTTCATATTATATACTTTTTTTAGTATCTAATTTCATTTCTAACTCTTTATATATCTTATTATATAACCATTTATAGGAAATTGCACTATAATTTTAAGTATTTTTAAAACTTATTAATTTTGAAAGTTTTTTTATTTAAATTGCAATTTTCACCATATAAATTTTATTATATTTGATTTTTTCTATATTTTTTTAGTAAGGAATGGTACTTTTAAACTTAAATTTTTTCAAAAATATTCTATATTTTTTTAATTTAATAATTTATTTATCTAAAAAGAACCTATATCAATATTAAAAATTAATATAGGCCCTTTAATTTACTTATTATTTATAAGTTTTAATAATAAATAATAAATGCACCTTTTTCTTTTATTATTCATTAAAAACTTTATTATTTATGATTTACACTTATGTCTACATCTGCTAAAGTTGCAACCATAACTGCTTTTATTGTGTGCATTCTGTTTTCAGCTTCATCAAATACTTTTGAATATTTAGATCTAAATACTTCGTCAGTTACTTCTAATTCATCTAGATTGTATTTTTCATATATTTCTTTTCCAACTTCAGTTTCTAAATCGTGGAATGCTGGTAAACAGTGTAAGAATATTACATTTTCATTTTTAGTTTTCTTTATCATATCCATATTTACTTGATAATCTTTTAATAGATTTATTCTTTGTTCGTATTGATCTTCTTCACCCATTGAAACCCAAACATCAGTGTATATAACGTCTGCATCTTCTACATCATTTATATCTTCTGTTAGATGAATGCTTCCTTTAGTCACTTTTGCTACTTCTTCCATTTCTTTAACTAATTCTTCATTAGGCCATAATTCTTTTGGCGCAAGTGATACAAATTTCATACCCATTTTTACACATCCTATCATAAGCGAATTTCCCATATTATTTCTTGCATCACCTACATATACAAATTTTATTTTATCAAATGGTTTATCTACATGTTCTGAAACAGTTAATAAATCAGCTAATATTTGAGTTGGATGGTATTCATCTGTAAGACCATTCCAAACAGGTACTCCTGAATATTTAGATAAGCACTCAACTGTTTCTTGTTTGTAACCTCTAAATTCTATCCCATCGAAGAATCTTCCTAATACTTTCGCTGTATCTTCCATAGATTCTTTTTTCCCCATATGACAATCCTTTGGTCCTAAATAAGTAACTTGAGCCCCTTCATCATGTGCTGCAACTTCAAATGAGCATCTAGTTCTTGTAGAAGCTTTTTCAAACAATAAAGCTATATTTTTTCCTTCTAATAAATCCCCTTTTATACCTATTTTCTTTTTAGTTTTTAAATAGCTTGCAAGTGATAAGAAATATTTTATTTCTTCTTTTGTAAAATCTTTTAATGTTAAAAAACTTTTCCCTTTTAATTCTATTTTTTGTGCCATAGTATTATCTCCTTTATATTATTTACTCTTAAAAAATCTCATTTTAAAGATACCTTATATTAAAAAAGTCTCTTAGTTATAAAACTAAGAGACGACATTGCGCGTTACCACTCTAATTGATAAGATACCTTATCCACTCTGACCTTTAAGGCAGGTTTACCGACTATCGTACTAAAATTCAGATAGCCTTCTCAAAAACTCTTTTCACAATGGATGTAATTATTAGGCTTCCACCAACCCCAACTCTCTATAAATAAAATCCATGCTACTCCTCTTTATCAATGAATTTAAAATGATTTTTCTTTTGTTAATAAAATAATAGATAATTTTACATATATTGTCAATTATAATTTTGTTAATTTTTTATATTTTTCAAAAAAATGTCGTAATTAGATTTTTTATAAATCAATTACGACTTTTTTAATTTATTCATATACTACATATTCTTCCCATATTTGCTCTAAATCATGGAAATATTTTTTAATATCATCAGTTTCTTTCATTGCAACTGATATAATAAGTGCATTTGCAACACTCATAGGCGCTACTAAAGAATCTACAAATGATGCCATATTACTTTTTACTAATAATATATTATCTGATAGTGGCGCTACTGGTGCAAATGAACTATCTGTTATAGATACTATATAAGCACCTTTGCTTTTAGCGTATTTTGCAACTTGATGTGATTGTTTTGAGTATCTTGGGAAACTAAACACTATAAGGATATCATCTTCATTCATTCTTACTATTTGTTGATAAGGATCCCCCATATCTATTCTAATTAATTGGACATTATCTAATATAACATTTAAATAAAATGCCAAGTATTGAGCTACTGTGAATGAACTTCTCATACCTAATATATATATTTTTCTAGATTTTAAAATTCTATTTGAAGCCTCTTCAAATGCTTTTTCATCTAAGTCTTCAGATGTTGTTTTTATATTATCTATATCACTTTTTAAAACTTTACTAAGTATTGTAGAATCATCTGAATAATCTTCATTTGCCATTTCTACCCTTTGAACTGTAGTCAATTTATTTTTTATTAATTCTTGTAGACCTTCTTGTAATTTAGGGTATCCTGCATATCCTAGAGCATTTGCAAATCTCACTACTGTCGATTCACTTACGCCTACAGCTTCTCCTAATTTACTTGCAGTCATAAAAGCAACTTTATCGTAATTATTTATTATATATTGCGCTATTAATTTTTGACCTTTACTTAGCCTCGAATATTGTGCTTGTATTATATTTATTAATTGTTTATTGTCATTTTTCGACTTTTTATCATCCATACATTTCCCTCTTTCCTATTAATACTTCAAACTCTCAAAGATATTATATCACTATTCTTTCTTTTATTATCTGTATTCTAAAATTTATATATATTTATCCTTTTTTCTCTATTAACAATAATTCTGGCGGATTATTTATTTGGTTTATAAATTTAGTGCATAATACATTAAAGTAATTTTGATCTAAAGTTTCTGTATATTTATATACTTCATTTTTTTCTTCCATTCCACCTTCATGACCGCTATAAATAGCTATACTCATAACACCATTTGGTTTTAATAGTTCAAGTCCTTTTTTAATAGCCTCTAGCGTTGTATCTGCCTTTGTTATTATTTGATGTTTAGCTCTTGGAAGATACCCTAAATTAAACACTATGCAAGATACTTCTTCTTTTACGTATTTATCCATATTTTGATGTCCATCTAGGATAAGCTCTACGTTATTTAATTCTTCTTTATTTACTTTTTTTGTAGTAGATTTTAATGCCTCTTCTTGTACATCAAATGCATATACCTTGCCATTTTCTCCTACTTTTTTTGCAAGATATACAGTGTCATATCCGTTACCCATAGTAGCATCTACTACTACATCACCTTCTTGTATTATATTTTCTAAGTAAATTTTATTTACTTCTGTTACTTTATTTATAAATTTAGCTCTTAACATATACTTCCTCTTTTTTATTATTTTAAAGATTTTTTAAATATTTTATCTCATCTTCTGTTAAATATCTGTATTTTCCGATTTCACAATCTCCAATTTTTATTTTACCCATAGCGCTTCTTCTAAGTCTAAGAACAGGATGGTTTATAGCTTTACACATTTTTCTAACTTGACGGTTTTTACCTTCATGTATTTTTATCTCTAAAAGCGATGAATCTCTTTGTTCATCGTATTTTATAACTTTTAATTTAGCTGGTGCAGTTGTGTAATCTTCTATTTTAAGACCTGTTTTAAATCTTTCTATTTCTTCTTTTGTAAGTTTCCCTTTTACTCTTGCAACATAAGTTTTGTCTACTTCGTGTTTTGGATGAGTTAATTTATAAGTTAAATCTCCATCATTTGTTAAAAGTAAAAGACCGCTTGTCTCATAATCTAGTCTTCCTATTGGATATACTCTTTCTTTTATATCACTTACTAAATCAAGTACACTTGGTCTGTCAAATTGATCTTTTACAGTTGTTATATATCCTTCTGGTTTGTTTAAAAGTATATATACAAGTTTGTTCTCTTCTTTTATTAATTTATCGTCAACTTTTACTATATCATTTTCTTCATCTACTTTATAAGAAAGTTCAGTCATAACTTCATCGTTTACTGTCACTCTTCCTGCAAGTATTAATTCTTCTGCTTTTCTTCTAGATGCAACTCCGCAAAGTGCAATATATTTATTAATCCTCATTGTTTCTCCTTTAAATCTATCTAAACATAGTTCATTTTTTCTATGGCTTTAGCAAACTTATTGTAATATAAGTTTAGCTAATTAACAAGGTGTAATCAAAAAAAAGTTGCCGTAAGCGGCAACTTTTCATTTGTTTATTTAATTTCTAACTTTTTAGAAATTAAATAAACCACCTAATGCATTTTTTATATTATCTATTATACTTGTATCAGAAGAATCTCCATCTTGATTGTTGTCATCATCTTCTGTATTAGAGTTGTTTTCTTGGTTCTTTTGCCAAATATAAAGTTCTTCTTCTGATTTTTCTACAGCTTTTTTTGCTACTTCTTTTGCATTTGCTTTTCTTATATTTGAAGCTTCTTCTTCTTCACTTTTAAGTTTTTCTACTTCCTTTTTTAATTCTTGAGATTCAACTTTTATCTTTTGTGAGCCATTTTCCAAATTTACTAACCCATCTAAATTATCTAGTGATTTATCGTAAAGTCCTTTATTTTTATAATACTCTGCTTTAGACATTTTGGTAGCTTGTATGTACATACATCTTGCACTTTCATTTTTTGAATCTTGTTCTAAAACATCAGATAAGTATTTTTTAGCCTTATCATATTCATGATTTTCAAGTGCCGTTTGCCCTTCTTTAAAAGCTGTTGATTCTTTGTTGTTGCATCCAACAGCAAATATCATCAATACAATTACTATAATTAGATATTTTTTCTTCATAATTATACCTCCATAAGCGCTAGAAAACTTAATTAAACTTTCTAAGTGTTAAATTAATTATATAACTACATAATACAAAATATCAATCGTCATAATTGTAACTTAAAATATCATAATTGTAACTTTTATACTTCTAATGCTAGTAAATCTTCATAACTTTGTCTTTTACAAGCCAATTTATCTTCACCATTTTGTACAAATACTACAGGATTTTTTGGTATTTTATTATAGTTTGAAGCCATAGAATATCCATAAGCTCCAGTTGTTGTAGTTATAAGAATATCTCCACTGTTTATATCGCCTATTTCTGTGTCTGATATCAAGATATCTCCACTTTCACAGCATTTTCCAGCTATTGTTACTTTATGATTATGTCCAGTTTTATTAATTTTATTCACTATACCACATTCATAATCAGCTTGATATAGAGATGGTCTTATATTATCAGTCATACCTCCATCTACACTTACATAAGTTCTTACATTTTTGATTTCTTTTATAGAACCCACTGTATAGATTGTGCTTCCTGCATTTGCTACAAGCGATCTACCTGGTTCAATAAGCAGTGTAGGTCGTTTTATATTTAATTCTTCACAAACTTCATCTGCTTTATTTATTATAGCTTCACAGAATTCACTTATAGTTTTAGGTTTGTCTTCTTCTGTATAATAAACACCTATTCCTCCACCTAAATCTACTTCTGTAAGATTTATATCGTCGTTATTTTCGTTTACTTCTTTTAATAATTTAAGCATTATTTCTACTTCATCTAAGAATGGTTTTATTTCGAAAATTTGTGAACCTATATGAGCGTGTATTCCTACAAGTTCTATATTTTTATATTGTTTTACTTTTTCTACTGCTTTATGAAAATCTCCATTTATAAGTGCAAAGCCGAACTTAGAATCAATTTGACCTGTTCTTATATATTTATGAGTATGGGCATCTATTCCTGGAGTTACTCTAAAATAGATTTTTTGAGTTTTATTGTTTTCTAAACAAAATTTTTCTATTAAATCAAGTTCATAGAAATTGTCTACTACAAATCTTCCTACTCCTAATTCTATTCCAAGTTTTACTTCATCTACAGTTTTGTTATTTCCATGGAATAATATATTTTCCATTGGCATTCCAGCTTTATATGCAGTGTATAGTTCCCCTCCTGAGACAACGTCTAGGCAAAGTCCCTCTTCACAAACTAACTTACACATATATTTAGTTAAAAATGCCTTACCTGCATAAGCTACTTTATTTCCATTTTCTTTTACTTTAAAGGATTTTATATATTCTCTACATTTACTTCTTATTAATTCTTCATCAAATACATATAGAGGAGTTTTATATTTTTTAACAAGATCTAGAGTATTTACCCCACCTATATGAAGTACATTGTCTTTTATTTCCATAGTTCCTTGAAGTTTCATAATTGTCCTCCTAAATTTCAAAAGCTTTTCTATATATTAAATTCTCTTGCTATTCCTTGTACAGCTGCATGTGTATCTTTAGAACTTATAGCACAAGTTATTCTTATTTCTGATGTAGTTATTAATTTTACTTTTATTCCGTTTTTTCTAAGGATATTGAATACTTTTGATGCTACACCGCTAGTGTGTTTCATTCCTAATCCTACTAAAGATAATTTTGTTATATTTTCATCGATTATAATTTTATTTTTTAAAACATATTTTGAAACTATTTCTTTTGCTTTAACTAAGTCTTCTTTTGGTATTGTAAATGAAACAGTTATATTTGAACTATTAATTGGAGCAGTTTGACTTATCATATCCATGCTTATATTTTCATTTGCTATACTTTCAAATAAATCAACTATTTTTTCTTCATCTATATCTATAGTTATAGCAACATCGTCATCACTTGTTGCAAGTCCTGTTATTACTTTATCTTCTAATTTCATATTTTTCATCCCCCTTATATATGTTCCTTTTATATCACTACATGATAAACCTACATATAATTCTATTTGATATTTTTGAGCAAGCTCTATACTTCTTGAATGCATTACTTGTGCACCTAAACTAGCAAGTTCTAGCATTTCTTCATATTCTATCTCTTCTAATTTTTTAGCATCTTTAAATTTTCTAGGATCTGTGAAATAAATTCCATCTACATCTGTATATATTTCACATTTACCATTTAATTTTACTGCAAGAGCTACTGCTGATGTATCAGAGCCACCTCTACCCAAAGTAGTTATATCACCTATATCGTCTAACCCTTGGAATCCTGTTACTACTACTATTTTGCCTTCATCTAAACTTTTTTCAATTTTACTAACATCTATATCATCTATTAAAGATTTTCCATGAGTACCACTTGTTTGAATGTCTAATTGATAAGCATTGTAGCTTATTGCATCACAGCCCATAGATTTTAAACTCATTGCTAAAAGTGATGCAGAAATCATTTCTCCTGTAGACATAAGTACATCTAGTTCTCTTTTATCTGGAGTATCTGTTATTTCTTTAGCAAGACTTATATAATCGTCTGTAGTATCTCCCATAGCTGAAACTACAACTACTATTTTAGGATTTGTCTTTTTTCTTTCTATCAATCTTTTTGCAATTGTTATTATTTTTTCAGTTGTTGCAACTGAGCTTCCACCATATTTTTGTACAATTATATCACCCATTATTTTTCCCCCTTAATCCTTTTGGGTATTAAAAAACGTCCAAAGGTATACTTTGGACGTTTAAGTATCAAAGTAAACCTTGTAGCTCATCACAAAAGTGACAGCCTTATACATCTTATGCATAAGTCCAGCAGTAAACTTCGCCAAGTTTACAACTTCGGCTCTAAAATCCTTTCTTTATAAATCTCAACTTGCCAGCTCCTTATAAATACTCTTATTTTAAAGCACCTCTACCCTAGGTTTGTAATCTTTTATTTAAATTATCAATATAATTTAATCATATTATTGTATATTTTGCAACCATTATTTCCCATAATGTGGTTATTTTTAAATAACAAGTCTAATTTTTCTATATATTATAAATATTTAAATAAGTTTTGTAAAGACGTGTCTGTGAAAAAAACATTCTTTGGCACGTATTCCAAATTTGAATATTCCTTTAAATTATTTGTAACTACAATTACATTTGGCATCATAAAAAAAGGAATTGTGGTATTTTGAATATCAAATTTTAAAGTTTCATATTTAGAAAGGTCGATTTTATCATTAAAAGCTATATCAAATAAGACTTGCTTTCTCCTATAAAAAGTATCTATATATTCAATATATAAATTATAGTTATGTTCTCCAATATTTATATTTCTATAGAACCTAACCATTTCAAAATTTGCTAATTTCAACCTGACTGCTACATCTGAGCCAATTAAAGTTTTTATCAAATCATCCCCTTCATAATATTCACAACTCCCATTAATATAATACAAATAAGAATTTTCTTTATACCCCCTGTAATTTATATTGCATGGAAATTTAACTAATATATAATCATTACACATTCTTCTTAATGTTTTTCTAAGAGTCTTTCTTTTTGATTCTCTTTTATAATTGTATATCTTGTTAAATTGACTTTCTGTCAAACATCGTAGTCTACTAACCATAAAAAGTATCTCTTTTTCAAGTAAATTCATGTTAATCTCTCCATAAGATGTTATTTTTTCTTAATATATTATATTAATTACATAAAAAAAGAGGACTATTTATTAGCCCTCTTTTTTTATTCTTAATGTATTATTAACTTGTTAATTATTTTTATTTTCTTTATCTTGTGTGCTATTTGAATCATTTTGTTTTGTGTTTTCTGATTTAGAAGAATTATTATCATTTGAAGTTTTATCATTATTTTCATCTGATGATTTTTTATCTTTTTTAGACTCAGTTTTTGTAGATAACTTACCTAAAATACTGTTATTTTCAAATTTAGTTATATTTATTGTAGTAGCATCAGTTTTTGTATAAGTGACAACTACATTATCGCCTACATTTGTTAAAGGAAGTTCATTAGATACTTTTGAAGTCCCTTTAAATATAAATTTGCTGTTGTCTTGTAAAGTGAAGTAATAAGTTGTAGCTCCGCCTTGAACATCTGCACTTATTCTTTGTATTTTATCATTAAGCACAACATCATCTTTATCTGTTTCAAATTTTAAGTCCTCACCATCAGACTCTAATGCATCTTTATAAGCCGCTAGAGCCTCTTTTTTATTATCTCCAACACCTAACACACTATAGTCTTCTACTGATATAAATGCAACACTCTTAACAAGCCCCGCTTTATCTTTTAGTGCACATACATATGTAGGTGTTCCATAGATATTATACATTACTGGGAATGTAGCTTCGTAATTCTTTTCTTGTACCTTACCTTCTGCAGATGTCATAGCTGCAGTTTCTGTTGCACCTGTTTGCATATAAAGTTTTGCTTCTTTTGTTCTAGAATCTACTAACATAAATCCTACTGTAGATTCATCTCCACCTGAAGATGTTATACCTGTATACCAATATGATTTTCCGTCATTACCATATACTAATGATGCTCCTTCTGTTGGAACTAATACACCTTCTTCTGAAAATACTGAGTTTATAAATCCTTTTACATATAATCCCCAGTCTTTTATTTGGTTTATTACTAGAGATTCTGGTTGAATTCTATCTACCCATTTTGGAGTATTTTCTATATCATATACGTTTAAGTCACCAGTTTGTGCATCTAGTATTGCAACTCCTACTGCATCAGAACCTGAAAAACCGACTTTGTGATCGTATAAAGTTACAACCCAATATGGTCTGCCATTGTCGTCTATTTCAAGTGTAAATTCTGTCATACCGTAATTTACAATACCTTTTAAATAAAGATATCTATGTAAATCTTGTAAGAAATATGCTTCTGGCTGATATTTTATTTTTATTGGTTTGCCGTCTAGTGATTGAACTAGTCTTACATCTTGAGGGTCTGTAGCTGATACCATTACATATCCGTCAGTACCGTCTAAGTTAGTAATCCATTTTATTATGTCTCTATGTACTAGTGGTGCAACCCAGTAAAGCTCTCCATTTACACTTTGTATGTGGAAAGTTCCAAGTTGTGAAACACTACCTATTGCTGGTATTTCTCCGATTTTCTTTTCACCAAGTTTCATCGCCATACCTTCATCTACAATACGTATATCATTTACATTTACTGGACTCACATCTTCTGTAAATTCACTTTCAGTTACTTCTCCAATTAAGTTTTTATATGCGCTTGCATGTAATATAGGTGTAGTTATAAAAAATGGAACAACTATAACTAAAACTAATAATATTAATGCGATTATAAAGTTGTTTTTTGCAAGTTTTGATGCTTTTGCGCCTCTATCAAGCATCATATCGATTATTCCAGCTAATACGAAAAATAGTATTAAAGTTGTAAAACCTGATGTGAAATCTAGTCTAAGTACTGGTAATTTTACAAATGAGTATATTGCAACTATTATAAAAGCAATTCCATACGATTTTAAATATTTTTTCATTTTTTCTCCTTCCAAATAAATTTTATTTTTTTTTAATTTGTGATATACTAGACAAGCATATATATCAGAATAATTTTCTAATATTAGACAATTATATTATATAATCATATATTTTTAAATACAATTTGTACTTATATATATAATTTTACTTAAAAAGTTAATGAACCTTTAACTTCATTAATTATTTTTTCCAAATATATAATTTTAAAACTATTTTTTCCAAAATAGTTTATATTTTTATATAAAATCTAGATATCTTATATTTAGTAGACTTTGTTAGAATTTATAAAAAAAAATTTATTTAATTCGTTATTTTACTTAATTTAATTAAATATACTTTATTTTTTTTCAATATTGAATTAAAATTAATAATATGAATTATAATAAATTTATACATATTAAAATTAAAAATTGAAAATGAGAGGTAATTATTATGTCAAGCGAAAATAATCGTACTAACTTTATAAAAAACATAATTAAAGACGACTTAGCTTCTGGTAAACACGATTCTATAATAACTCGTTTCCCACCAGAGCCAAACGGATATTTACATATAGGGCATGCTAAGTCAATTTGCTTAAACTTTGGATTAGCTAACGAATTTAACGGAAAAGTAAATATGAGATTTGATGATACTAATCCTTTAAAAGAAGATGAAGAGTATGTAAACTCAATTAAAGAAGATGTTAAGTGGTTAGGATTTAACTGGGATAACTTATTCTTTGCATCTGACTATTTCGATGAAATGTACAAAAGAGCTATCGTATTAATCAAAAAAGGTAAAGCATATGTATGTGATTTATCTCAAGAAGAAATAAGAGAAACTCGTGGTACTTTAACTGAACCAGGTAAAGAAAGTCCATACAGAAATAGATCTGTAGAAGAAAACTTAGATTTATTCGAAAGAATGAAAAATGGTGAATTTAAAGATGGAGAAAAAGTTTTAAGAGCTAAAATAGATATGTCTTCTCCAAACTTAAACTTCAGAGACCCTGTTATATACAGAATCTCTCACAGCACTCACCACAATACTGGTGATAAATGGTGCATATATCCAATGTATTCATTTGCTCATCCTCTAGAAGATGCTATAGAAGGAATAACTCACTCTATCTGTACTCTAGAATTTGAAGATCAAAGACCACTTTATGATTGGGTTGTTAGAGAATGCGAAATGGAAAGTGTTCCAAGACAAATTGAGTTTGCTAGACTTAACTTAACAAACACAGTTATGAGTAAAAGAAAATTAAAATTATTAGTTGACGAAGGTGTAACTGATGGATGGGATGACCCTCGTATGCCTACTATATCAGGTGTTAGACGTAGAGGTTTCACTCCAGAAGCTATAAGAGCATTCTGTAATGAAATAGGTGTTGCTAAAGCTGACTCTACAGTTGACTCTAGACTTTTAGATCACTTCTTAAGAGAAGACTTACAACAAAAAGCTCCTCTTGCTATGGCAGTTTTAAAACCTTTAAAATTAGTTATAACTAACTATCCAGAAGGTCAAACTGAAATGTTAGAAGTTGAAAACATGGCTAAAAATGAAGAAGCTGGTACAAGAATGGTTCCATTCAGTAGAGAACTTTACATCGAAAGAGATGACTTCATGGAAGAACCAGTTAAAAAATACAGACGTTTCTTCGTTGGAAATGAAGTTAGATTAAAAGGTGCTTACTTCGTTAAATGTACAGACTTTGTAAAAGATGAAAATGGAGAAATAGTTGAAATCCACGGTACTTATGACCCTGAAACTAAGAGTGGTTCTGGATTTACTGGAAGAAAAGTAAAAGGAACTGTTCACTGGGTAGATGCAAACAACTGTGTACCTTGCGAATTTAGATTATTCGAGCCATTAATATTAGATAATGATCCAGAAAATGAAGGTAAACACTTCTTAGATCAAATAAACCCTAATTCACTTGAAGTTTTACAAGGTTATGTTGAACCAACTCAAATAAAAGACGCTAAACCACTTGACAAATTCCAATTTGTTAGAAATGGATTCTACAGTGTTGATACTAAATACACTACTGATGATAAATTAGTATTCAATAGAATAGTTCCATTAAAAAGCTCTTTTAAATTAGAAAGTAAATAAGCTTAAATATCAAAAGGACATCTCACTATTTTTTAGTGGAATGTCCTTTTTATTTTAATTCTTAGGACTAGCTTTTAACCCTTTAACTAATTCCTTAAAATAATCTAAGAAAGATCTCATCTTATCTTTATCTTTTAATTTATCTATATATATACTTGGTCTTGTAAGCAAATCACTATCATTTAAACTTATTTCAAAAATCTCATTAAGTTTTTCTTTTATTTCTTGCTTTTTATCTTGATTAAAATATGGTTCTTTATAAAATTTAAAATAGATTTCCATTTTAACAGATGATGGATAAGCATATATTGCAAACAATCTATTTTCTTGTTTTTTAGTATATGAAGGTACAAAACTTGGAGTTTTCTTTCCTTTTCCCCAATTTATTTCACATCCAAAACTTCTAAATCCAGCTAATATAACATTGCAAACATCCACTAATTCTTCATCTACATCTTTTACTGCCATCAAAAACCCTTCTTCAGTCCATGAAGTTTTATTTTTTAAAGCTATAGACCTGCTTGTCTTGCCTATTATTGTAGGTACAAATGTCTTTATTTTACGATCTGATTCAAACTGTTTAATTTCTACACCAAGTACTTCAGTATTTACCATTTGATTGTTTAAAAATTGTATTATATTTTTTAAAGAATCTGGTATTTCATCTGCTACAAATAGTAACCTTATTTTACCTTCTTTTAAATTACTCTCTACGTTGTTCCAAAATAAATTTTCACTTTTTTCATCTATATCTAATTCATCACAAATACTTTTGTTTTGTTGTTCATATAAATCTCTAATAGTGTCTATTGACCAATATTTAATTGCATTCGCTGCATAGTCTAACATTTGCCCAACAACTTCACGTCTTATTCTCGTATCACTACTTCTTTTTACTTCTACAAAAGTTGGTATTGCATCTTGATCTATGAATAAGTGGTCCAAAAACCATCTATCATTTCCACCATCTTCTCCTGGAACCCCCATTTCTCTTGCAATAAAAATCCATTTTCTTGGATTATCTGGTGAAATTTGATCTCCCGCTAATATATTTGGATATTTTTCTATTAACTCTTGAAATATAGCTTCATTTTCATACTTACTTTCTTTAAGCTCTAAAATTTTGTTATCTTCACTTACTACAAATATACTCCCGCTCATACATATCCTCCTTATGATAAGTATTTTTCAAAGTAATCTCTATATATTAATTATCTTATTTCAATAAATTCTATATTTCGATAAATAATCCTTTTTATATATATATAATTCTACTTTATGCAAAAAATACCCAATTTTAAACAGTATATATTTTCTATACTTTTGTTTAAAATCAGGTATCTCTATATTACCATAACCATAACGTATTGAATCTATTTTGTTTTCTCTATCTTAAATCTAGGTTTATATTGTGAAAGCTCTTTATTCTTATATGTAAAAGCATTTTTAGGACAAATATTTATACATCTTTGACAAAATAAACAATCCTTAGTATAGCTCGCAACTTTATCTATTTTTATACATCCAAGTGGACATGATTTTTCGCATAGTTTACAATTTATACATTTATCATTATCTATATTGATTTTTTTGTTTATTGATTTTATAAACATAGGATAAACCATTTTATAAACTAAATTAATCATAAATACCATAAATTTATTTCTAGGGTATAATTTCGTTTCACCGTCTAAAAACGATTTTAAACTAGCTTCTATAATATCATTGACATTAGTTATCATTTCATCTTGTTTTTCGTCTTCTGTTCTTTTAAAGAAGAAATTATACACGTTATTTGGCATAGGAACGTATATACAGTAAGTTACGTTTAAGTTTGGCATATTATTAATAAAATGTTGATATGCAGTTGAATCTTTTTCAGATGCCTGTGTTGCAAATAACATACATTTATTTTTATAATTTTTTAAATTATCTTTTGCATATTTAATTAAAATTTCAGGATATCTATCTATATAAATAGGTCCGCCTATTATAAGATATTTATAGTGAGTCGGTATTATTTTGTCTTTTTCGATATTTATTAAATCTAATTCTTCACCCCATTGTTGTAGTTTTTTTGCTATATTTTGAGCTACAAATTTTGTATTCCCAGTTCCAGAAAAATATATAATTCCAATTTTATTCCCCATAATACCACCCCTATTTTATATTTTTATTCATATCCTAAAAGTTGTATTCCATCTTTAATACATTCTATTGTAAGAGGGAAATCAGGCCCTTTTTCACCGTCTATATCGGTTCCAAGTTTATCTTCACATTCAATAGTTACTTTCTTAGTTTTGAAAAATAGTATTTCATTTTCGTTATACCCTTCAAGATGTTCACCTTTTAATATATTTATTAAAAGCGGCAATGTCTTTGGTATTGGCATCCCCTTTACGATAATTACATCTAAGTATCCATCATCTATCTCTGCTTTGTAAGCTAGATTTATATTTCCAGCACTCTTTCCATTAAACACAAGCATAAGATACATATCGCCATCATAATTCATCTCGTCTGAAGTTACTTTAATTTTAAATTGTCTCATATTTAAAGCTTCTTCAATTCCCTTTATATAATAAGAGACTTTGCCGATAGTATTTTTAAAATCTGGATTAATTTTTTGCGAAACATCAGTAAACATACCGGCACTAGCGACATTTATAAAATATCTATCGTTTATTTTTCCTATATCGACGTATTTAGGTTTTGATGAAATTATTTTTTCAATACACTTTTTAACATCGTGTGGGTAATTTATAGCATTTGCAAAGTCATTTGCAGTTCCAGAGGGCAATATTCCTATAGGAATGTCTATTTCTAGCTTTTTTATTATATTTATAAGTAAATCTATAGTCCCATCGCCACCAGATAATAATACATGGTCGTAATTATCATCTATATCCCAAAAAGCATCCTCATTTGGACGAGTTTTTGTAAGTCTATACGGCACTACACAATAATCATATGCTTGATATATTTGAATTATAGTGTCTATTTCATTTTTTATTCTTTTATCTCCTGAGTTTGGATTATAGATAAATTTTACTTTTTTCATAATTCCTTGCAATATCTCCTTTTCTTATTTTATTTACACATTATAATCAATTTATTAAATTTATATGAATAGCAATAATATATTAAAATTCAAAAACTATTTTTTTACTCTAAGAAGTCTATCAAGGTATATTGATTTTACTTGGTCCCTTGCTAAAAGTTGTTTTACTGGAGACATTTTTAAAATTGCAGAAAGTATAGAAGCCATGACTCTGTGATTTTTAAAAGCCTCAGTTTCTGAAATAAGATCTAGCAAAGTCCCTTTTTCAATCGCTTGAAGTACTACTCTATGTACTGAACTCGATGGAGTTATTATTTTTTCTTGCCTTCTTTTTAAAATTATACTTCCTTTATGGCAATTTCTAGCGCAAACCCCACATCCTAAACATACGTCATAATCTATATCTACCTTTTTATTTCCATTTTCGTCTTTAATTAGACTTATAGCATCTATTGGACATGCTTTTTCACATTTGCCACATTTTACACAAGATTCATCATTTACACTTGGGTAAAAAGCTGTAGTTTGAACTGGATGCATATTACCGAATTTTTTAGCTGCTAAAAGTGCCTCACAACAACATCCACAACAGTTACAAATGAATGTAACTCCCTCTCTTACATTTTCACCACATTGAACAAGATTATGCTCATAAGCTTGATGTAAAAGCTCCTTGCATTCAACAGCATCAACTCGTCTTGCGTAATTATTTTGTATTAGTGAGTTTGCAGTATTTCCAAAAGTCATACATATATCCATAGGTGCATCACACGCCATGCCCATATGTTGCATCTTATGTCTGCAATAACACATACCAACTGCTATATGTTTTGAACTTTCTATTATATGAGTTGCCCTTTCAAAATCAAGTATATCGACTTGATTTTCATTAGTTAATACTTCTTCTTGAACATAAACTCTACCTAATTTAGTTTCTGATGAATAAAATAAATCTTTTATAAAATCCTCTTCAACATTTAAATATTGATAGTAAAGTTCTGATAGTAATTTTTGATCTATATCTCCCCTAGTTCTCATAAGAGCAAATTCTATAAATCCTGCCATTGGTGGAGGTAATATGTATTTTTTCCCCTTTTCATCTTCAACATCTAAAAGTATCGCCCTTGATGCCAAAGTATCTAGTACTTTTAGAGCTTCGTCATATGTCATTGTCCAAATTCTAGCTGCTGTTTTAACCCTAAAAGCCCCTATTGGAAGTTGTGATACTAAATCAGCTTCTCTTTCTGTAAATAAGACACTAAGTATTTGATAAAGCGTTTTTGATTCAGGCGCACCTTGTGGAAATTTATTTAATCTATCTACTAAGTTTTTGTATTCTTTTTTTGCACTTATATGCGACATTTTATCATCTCCTATTTCGTTATATTAAGTAAATCTCTAAGTATTGCAGCTGCTGCGTTTAGAGGTGATGATGCACCACCTGTTACTGTTATATCCCCTAAGATATCTGTTTTATAATGTACCCCTTTATTTTTTCCATCCACAAAATAAAGAGGATGATATTTATCTATTGATATCGGTTTTACTTCAAATTCAAAATTCCCGTTTAAGTAAAAGGCTCTTCCAATTAATTTTGTCTTTTTACCTGAAAAATTATCTAATAACAAATCATTTAATTTAATATCTGTTATTCCTTTAATATCTAATTTATCAAATTCAAAGTCAACATCCCATATAACCTTGCTCAAAATAGCCATTTTAATCCCCGTATCAATCCCCAAAACGTCTAGCGAAGGATCTTTTTCTGCAATATTTAAATCTTGAGCTTTTTTCAAGGCATCTTTGTATTCAACTTTGTTTTTTAACATTTCTTCTAATATAAAGTTTGTTGTCCCATTTAAAACACCTATAATTTCTGTAACTTGTGCTCCTAATACATCTTTAGTCCCAACATTTACAGATGGAAGCGCACCCCCTGTTGTACATCCTATTTTTAACTCTACATTGTTTTTTAGAGCTAAATTTTTAAGATTGTTATAGTAAAGCAAAATAGGTCCTTTGTTTCCTGTTACAACATTTATTTTATTTTCCAGTGCACCTTTTATATGAGTGTATCCTGGTTCACCATTTATTATATTTGTGCTTGTAAGCTCTATTAAAATATCTACGTCTTTATTTTTTAATATATCTTCAAATGATATATCTGACCATAAAGGATGGTTTTGTATTTTGTTATTTGAACTTGTGTATTTGATTATCTCATCTATATCAAGTCCATCTTTATTGTAAATGCCACCATCTCTTTTTATAACGTATTTTAACTTTGTATTTTTAGGTAACAAATCTTTTTTTATTTGTAATAATTTTATAAAAGATTTCCCAACTTCCCCAAAACCGATTAAAGCAATATTACTCATAAATCCTCCTTTTTAAATTTACATAAGTATTATTTTATACATATTTTCCCAAAATTTCTACAGTTTTGCAGTATATATTGAAAATTTTATAGATATATCTATATTTTGCAATAAAGAAATCTTTATTCTAAGCAAAAAATACCCCCAGCTATTATAACTGGGGATATTTCTCATTCTGTATATGTGTCATCTATTTTAACTTCTTCAACTTCAACTTCAAAATCATTTTCGTTATATGTATCTATAATGCTATTATCTTCATATGTGTCGTGTATTTCTATATATTCATTCTCACTAAATTCATAGTTCGTAAAATCTCTCATAGCATACCTCCATATTCTTATTTAATATAATTATACTATTTTTGCCATGCAAATATTGTAGTTTTTTTGTATAAAAATTATTTTTTTCATAACATATTATTATATATATTTTTATTATATTTTTTACAATCTTTATTTTAAACATTTTAAAAAGGAGTATAAATCTTGCAGCTAGATTTATACTCCTCTTGACACTTTATCGTGTTTGGATGGTGAATTATCCTTTTTAAAATTTTAATTTATTAATTTAAATAAATCCTAAATAAAGTTATTTTTTAAATTGTGAACTATTGATTTCCGACAATTTTTTTCAATGCTAAACCTGCAGTTCCTAAAATAACAACAAACGCCACTGACATAAAAATCCAAGCTACACCAGTCATAATCATTACCCCCTATACTAATTTTGGTTTTAGATTGCTTTTATTTTGTTAAGTTATTATTATATTGTTAATTAAATTATATAATAATTTTCAGTAAATTCAATATATTCTGATTAATTTTTACGTAGTCTTAACACTTGGAGTTTTATTTTACAATTTCTTAACAAAACGCTTGTCTTTTCTTTACACAGTTTTAACATATTTATATTTTGCTATCTGTACAATTACTTCTGTCTTTAGTTTCTATATATTTATATATTTTTTCATATCTAAGTTCCATTGCACCTCATTATAAATTATAAAACTTTACTTATTTTTGAAAGACTACTTTTTGAACATATTCACTATCTCATCTATATAATAAAGTAATGAAAACTTGAAGGTTGGTGATAATATGGAATTTACTCCAGATAAACTTGAAATTACGCTTATAGATCCTGTAACAGAAAATGGACCTGTGGAAGGTAGAAAATATACTCTTACACATTCTGATGAGACTGGGATGCTTTTTTTAGATATAGGCAATGTATATAATTACTCTGCAATAGACCAAGATTTGCGTGATGAGGTTTTAGGTAGATGGCTTCTACCTGATAATGCACCTCCTATGCTAATTTTTTATGCATATGTAGGTTGTGAGGACTTTGAAAGTGCTGCTAAACGTTATAAAATATTTAAATCTCATATGGAAATGGCTTTAGCTGCAATAATCTATGGTGATAGCGTATTATTTGATAATTTTCCTGAATTAGTCAATGCACCTATTTACGTTAAATTCGATTCGACAGTTCCGAATTTTAATAATTATGAATACTACGGTAATGTAGAATATTTTATATCATAAACATCAAAAAGGGCTATCGCATATTAATGCAATAGCCTTTTTTCAAAACTTTAAATTAAGCGTACATCTCTTTTAATTTCTTTTGTATATCTTTATTTTCAAGATAATCTTCTAAAGTAGTTTTTCTATCCATTATTCCGTTTGGAGTGAACTCTATTATTCTGTTTGCTAGAGTTTGTATCATCTCGTGGTCGTGAGAAGAGAATAATAATACTCCAGGGAATTTTTCTAGCCCTTTATTTACTGATGTTATAGACTCTAAGTCTAAGTGGTTAGTTGGGTCGTCTAAAACTAATACGTTAGCGTTTGAAAGCATTAGTTTAGAGAACATACATCTAACTTTTTCTCCTCCTGATAAAACGTGAGCTTCTTTTAATGCTTCTTCACCACTGAATAACATTCTTCCTAAGAATCCTCTTATGAAGCTTTCACTTTTTTCTTCAGAGTATTGTCTTAACCAGTCAACTAGTGAGTATTCGATACCATCGAAGAACTCGTTGTGGTTTTTAGGAAGATAACTTTGAGAAGTTGTAACTCCCCATTTGAAAGTACCGCTATCTGGAGTGTCAAGTCCCATTATTATGTTGAATAATGCAGTTATAGCCATTTCATCTCCCATGAAAGCAACTTTGTCATCTCTATCTAATCTGAATGTTACGTTATCTAAAACTTTAACACCGTCTATAGTTTTTGTTAATCCTTCAACTTCTAATACTTCGTTTCCTATTTCACGCTCTGGAGTGAATCCAACGTATGGGTATCTTCTTCTTGAAGGTTGTATTTCTGATACTTCTAATTTTTCAAGTTGTTTCTTTCTTGAAGTCGCTTGTTTTGCTTTAGAAGCATTTGAGCTGAATCTTGCGATGAACTCTTTTAATTGAGCTATTTTTTCTTCAGCTTTTTTGTTTTGATCTTTCATAAGTTGTAGAGCTAATTGACTTGATTCATACCAGAAATCGTAGTTACCTACGTATATTTTGATTTGACCAAAGTCAACGTCAACTATATGAGTACATATTTGGTTTAAGAAGTGTCTATCATGTGATACAACGATTACGATAGAATCTTCAAGTTCCATTATGAAGTTGTTTAACCATTCGATTGATTTGAAATCTAAGTGGTTAGTAGGTTCGTCAAGAAGTAGTATTTCTGGTTTACCGAATAAAGCTTGAGCAAGTAATACTTTAACTTTTTCTCCACCTTCTAATTCTTTCATTTGTTTGTAGTGTAATTCTTTGTCTATTCCAAGACCCATTAATATTTTTTCTGCATTAGTTTCTGCATCCCATCCATCAAGTTCAGCGAATTCTCCTTCAAGTTCTGCAGCTTTTATACCATCTTCTTCTGAGAAGTCTTCTTTCATGTATAATGCATCTTTTTCTTTCATTATTTCGTATAATCTAGCATGACCCATTATAACAACGTCTAAAACAGTATCTTCATCGTATTTGAAGTGGTCCTGTCTAAGAACTGACATTCTTTCTTTTTCAGTTATGCTTACACTTCCTGTGTTTGGTTCTATATCTCCAGCTAATATTTTAAGGAAAGTAGTTTTTCCTGCACCATTAGCACCTATTATTCCATAACAATTTCCTTTAGTAAACTTTAAATTTACGTCTTTATATAATTCCTTATCTCCAAATCTAAGTCCTACATTAGTTACTTGTAACATTTAGTTTAGTTCCTTTCTTTCAATATATTTAAATTTTACACAATAAGATTAATATTATAATAAATTCATTTATAAGTCAATAATATCTTAATGGAAAAATCCCACGCCATAATATTTTTTATGTGTGGGATTTGTATTATCGTATATATTTCTTAATTTATTAAAATTATATATCTTTTTAATATAATTTGATATAGTAGATTTTTGTTAATTTCTTAAATAAGCTATTTTCATAGTTTTTTGATCTTTTGCTTTTTCGTTGTATGAAAATACCATATCTATATTAGATTCTGTTATATCTTTTAGAGCATTTATTACTTCGTTTAAGTAAATTAAAGTGTTGTCTCCAGCAGCCTCACTGCATTCTGCAAGTAAAAGACCTTTTTTAAGCGTTAACTCACCTTCACTTTTGTAGAAGTCTTCTTCTAACATTTTTGCAAGCTCAGCATGATTTTTATCAAGCTCGAATTCTTTAACTGAGTAAGACACTGCCCCTTTGCTTTGGAATATTTCTTTTAAGTCACTTAAATCTACGTATATTAAAGTTTCTTCGTCCATAGCTTCACTTATAAGATTTATCATATCCATTGTAGTTTCTAAGTTGTATTTGTTTAGTTTGAACTCTTTATCTACACCTATATCTTCTTTATTTTCTTTTAAACATATATCAAGTCCTATACATAAAACTCTTCTTTCTTGTGCCATAAAAGATATTGCTTTAAGTATATTCACAACATCTTTGTCTGAGCTATCGTATAACATATATAAAACTTCTATTCCGTCTAATAAGCCTCTTACGAACTCTTTGTCTACGTCTTTAGTTACTTTTATATTTTCAAAGCTAGCATTTTTTTGTAAATTATGTTTTATATCTTCTAAATAATTTATTGCTTCGTCACCTACTGCAATTACTTTTGTGTATTTTTCTTCCATATCATTAAGCCTCCTTTATATTAAAAATAGATGGGTATTTAGAACTTATAATTTTAAATAAAGGAACACCAATAATAGTTACAACTCCAAATTCACCTATTCCAACTTGTAGCATACTAAGTATAAGTGGGTATTTAAAGAATACATTTAACATAAGTCCTATTATAAGTGCATTAATAAGTACTGGCCATAAAGATGCTACCCAAATAGCATATTTGCTTTTTATAAACTTAGGCGTAACGTAGATTAAATAAGCACTTACAAATGTTGCAAAAGTACCACATATTATATCAGCAAGACCATAAGGTCCTAATAAGTTTGCTATTAAACATCCTATTGTTAAACCGACGATATAATCAGCATTTACAAATGCTAAAAGAACAAGCACTTCTGATAATCTAAATTGAACTGCTCCATAACTAATTGGATTTAATCCAACTGTTAAAGCTGCATAGATAGATGCAACTATCGCTGTCTTTACTATTCTATTAGTTGTCAAAAAATCTCCTCCTTCATATATAGTCTTAAATGAATACATTTCATTAATAATCTTATATTATTTAAATATTACGTATATGAATTATATTACAAAAAAGATAATAACTCAATATTTAAATACTTAGTTATTTATTTCCAATTGTATATTTTTTATTCATAATTTTATTGTCATATAATCCTAAATGATATCATAAATTTGAATAGATATCTTATAAGAAGGTGTTATTATGAAAAATTTAGAACGTTATAGAAGAAGTATAAAGTCAGAAGCCTTAAGCAGCGTGTTGCTTTTAATTTGTACAATAAGCGCACTTTGTATTGCAAACAGTTCTTATGAAGGGATTTACAATAAAATCATTTTTGATAATTTATTTTTCAGGTTTCCACTAAATGAATTTATAAATGATTTTTTAATGTTTTTCTTCTTTTTAAATGTAGGTCTCGAAATTAAAGAAAATATCTTATATGGAAATTTATCTTCTATAAAGAAGGCATCTTTTCCAGTTATCGGTTCAATCGGTGGGGTCATCGTCCCCGCGATAATATTTTTGATTTTCAATTTTAGAACTGATTACATAAACGGATTTTGTATTCCAATTTCCACAGACATCGCATTTGCAGTCGGCATATTTTACATATTTAAAAACCATATAAATCCTCAAGCTAGGTTGTTTTTACTTACACTTGCCGTTGTCGATGATTTGATTTCGATACTTGTGATTGCAATATTTTTTACACAAGATATAAATACGACTTATTTAATTGTAGCAATTTGTGTAATGCTTATTTTAATTGTAGCAAATAAGGTGTTTCATATAGAAAATATCCCTTATTATATTTTCAGCGGACTTATTTTGTGGTATTTGATAAATTGTAGCAATGTCCACCCTACAATAAGCGGTATTTTGTTAGCTATATGTATACCTGCCAAAGCTTATAACGGCAAAAAAAGTGTATTAGAGATTTTGCAAGAAAAATTATCTCCTTTTACAAACTTTATCGTTATACCTTTATTCGCATTTGTAAATAGCGGAGTTTCTTTAGATATTACTACTAATTTGGGGGCTAGCGAAAGACTTTACTTTGGAATATTATTTGGGCTTGCATTCGGAAAACCACTAGGTATAACTTTATTTACATATGTTTTTGCAAAATTAAAACTTGTAAGTAGACCTAATGGTCTCGATTTTTACTCTGTATTTTTAGTTTCATTAATAGCTGGAATCGGATTTACGATGTCGATATTTATGTGTGAACTTACTTTTTCATATGATTTTGAACTTATAAATCTGTGTAAATTCGCAATACTAAGCGCTTGTATTTTATCGGTTGCCTTGACTTCTGTTTTTATATTTGTAAATGAATTTTTAAAAAGTAGAAGACATAATTTTAGATTTGCTCAAAAATAAATATAAATATTATTTCATGAGAAAATATAGAATTTTTTCCATATTTTGTGTACAATATATCTGTTACAATAAAAAGGGGAGGGACGATTATGCCACTTAAAATACCAAAAACATTACCAGCATATTCGGTTTTATCAAATGAAAACATTTTCGTCATGGACACAGAAAGATCTATGCGACAAGATATAAGACCATTAAAAATAGCTATACTAAATTTAATGCCTCTTAAAATACAAACTGAAAACCAACTACTTAGATATTTATCTAATTCACCTATACAAGTAGAAATAACTTTACTTAATGTAAAAAGCCACGAATGTAAAAACACATCAAGCGAACATTTAGATAAATTCTACACTCATTTTGACAATATTAAAGATCAAAAATTCGACGGATTAATAATAACAGGGGCTCCAGTTGAACTTTTAGAATTTGAAGAAGTTGAATATTGGGATGAATTAGTCGAAATTATGGAATGGAGCAAGAAAAATGTCTTCTCAACTATACATATATGTTGGGCCGCACAAGCTGCACTATACCATTATTATGGAATACAAAAACACGTTTTAAAAGATAAATTATCAGGAATATTTGCGCACAAAGTAAATAATCCATCTGCAACTTTAACAAGAGGGCTAAACGATATGTTCTACGCTCCACATTCTAGACATACAGAAGTCAGAAAAGAAGACATCTTAAAAGTAGACGAATTAGAAATTTTATCTGAATCTGAAAAAGCAGGACCATTTATAATATCTACTGAAGATGGAAGAAAAATCTTTGTAACAGGCCATCTAGAATACGATACTGACACATTACAACAAGAATATGTCAGAGACTTTAACAAAGGTATGAATCCACTTATACCTGAAAATTACTATCCTAATGGAGATACACAAAGCGAACCTGTAAACACTTGGAGATCAAACGCCAACTTATTCTATGGCAACTGGTTAAATTACCAAGTTTATCAAAATACACCATATGAGATTAATAAGATTGGCGAAAAGATGAGTTTACGTAGTGACTCGTATGAAGCTGATGAAGATTAGGATTTTTTTGAACGCTGAAAGTTTTTCGGCGTTCTTTTTTTGTGACATTGGGATTTTTTTTAACGACTTTGTGATGGTTTTTGTTATTAATTTTTTAGTATTATTTCCTACTGGGAATTTTATAAATGAATTATTTTTAGAGTATAAAAAATAGAACAGCACAGTGTACTGCCCTATATAAATTAAATCAATATCTATGTATATTAATCAACTCCCAATGCTTTAAATACAGCCTATTTCAGTAAAATATTTTTATATATTAATTATCTTGAATTAATTCATTCTTTCTTTTTTCCATTCTATGAATTATTTTATTATATATAAACTTCAATTTTTCACTATCAATATCAGACAATGAATAATATTCAACTTCAATATTCCATGACACTTTTGAATACAAACTTATATTTTCATTATAGTTGATGTCACAATACTTTTTAATATCAAACCTATCATTAATATCTAGTATTGAAGTGTAGTCTAATTCCTTTAATATTTTTTTACTTAACAATCCATTTTCAAATCTTTCTCTAAATACACTTTCATCTACTATAGAACTTTCTGAAAAATACCATACCAATTTATCTATAAACTCTGTATTTTGCAAGCTGTGAGATAAGTCAGTTTTCTCAAATACACTTTCATCTGTAAATTCTTCTTTTAATGTATCATCTAATGTTAAACACATTTCTAAATCAGCTATATTATGTGCTCTTAATTCTTTAATATCTCTTTTATTAGATGTTGTCATAGTCTTTTTTGTATATACAATCCTTTTAACACCTAATGCTTTAAAAACTACTATTGCTTCATTAAAAATACTGTCTGAAATATATTTATCAAAATTATTTACTGGAATTAAACATGTATTTATATAGTTATTTAGTAAGTAAACCTCATTGCCATTAATAATTTTTCCACTAATTAAATTTGCATATAAGTTATTCTTTTTACTTACTGGTATATCCCAAATTAGTAGATTCTTTTTATATTTTCCAGTTGTTTGATTTTCATTTGAGTTTTGTTTCAATTGATATACTACTGTTGTATTATTTCTTTTAACTTTCAATTTTTCTTTTATTTGTTCTTTATATTGATTAAGTGCATCTCCTATGCTTTTTACTGCAAACATCACTATACCAGCATCATCAACAAGACCAAAAATCGGTAAAGCATCTGGTATTATGTCTATTGGATTTGCTACATATAATAATGCTACTACTGCAATTGCTTTTGCTTTTAAACCTGCTCTTGGATCTTTTATTAATTCATACATTGCTTTTATGTCTTCCATTACTCTTTCTAGCGGCGTACCCTCAGCCTTTTCATATACTCTAGATTCTTCATCTAAAACCATATTAAAATCTTCTTCAGAATAATTAGCCTCATCAAAACTCTGTTTCATTTTATCATATTTATTTTTCTCTATTGTTTCACAATTGCAATATGGACACATAGTTAATTGTGATCTATTTATTTCAAATTCTTCATTACAATTAATACAAATATACTTCAATTTTTTCACCCCCATTAAATTCTATCTCTAACTATATAATTGTTGGTATACTACAAATACCAAGTGATCTCTTAGTACCCTTACTTAATTTATCTAAGTTATCTATTATCAATTGAACAAGCTCCTCTCCATCCATTACATCAATATTATTTTCTGATGCAATTTTACGAGTTTCATCGCTTACAAATCCACTAGTTATAAAATATCCTTCATACTCTTCATATTCTTTTTGTTTCAAAACATCTATAACTTGTTGTATCCCATAACTTCCACTTTCACCATTATGATGTTTTACTTGAACAAATATCTTTTTTGACATAAATGAATCCTCTTTTATTGCTAATATATCGGCATCAGCTTTTCCTTGAAATTTATTTTTCGCCAAAATTTTCGATTCATAGCCTTCACATTGCATAATTTCACAAACTAAATTTTCTAAACCTATTCCACCAGTTTGTAAGTTACTCTTTCCTTTTTGTATGTTTTCAAGCAATCCTTTTTTTAATTTTTCTAGTTCTATTTGCTCTATCTCCTGTATTTTTTTAGAATATGAATAAGATGGTCTATTAAAAATTTCTTCTATTTCATCTTTAAATTCATATAAATTAGATACTGTATTTCCACGAACACGAAGTCTTCTTTGAAGTCCTTCTGATAAATCATTTCTAGGAATTATCAATGGTTCATTATCTTTATATCTATATGTAACAGCTCTTTGGTTTGCTAAATCTATATCAGGATTAGTTCCTTTTTCAAAATAAATTTCTTTATCCTCTACTTCAGCAATTGCAATATATGAATAATAAGGTACTACTATAAAATCACCTTTTTTAAGATTTTTAAATCTCTCTACTTCATTTAACTTTTTAGAAATTAAACTTTGCTTTTGATCTTTTTGATAATATTCATCTAAAACCTTTTTTCTTAATTTTTTAGAATCTAGCTCTTTACTAAAATCAACTCTACTCCATCCAACTGCTACTACATTATTCTTAAAAAATATATCAAATGCCTCTGTATTAGAATTTTTTGCCCTTACCATGTAATAGTTACGCATAATTCTTCCCCCTCATTTTGTTTTATAATCTAATTGTAATATTTTATATCTATTTTTTGTATAATTTATCGAAATATTTTTAAATATACTTCGCTTACACAATTTCCATATATTGACTATATACAGAATTAACTATACAATTTGTTATTAGAGGATATTTTTTAGAAAGAGTGATGTAAAATGGAAAACAGTAAAAATAATTGTTGGTTTTATCGCATTTTGATTTATTCAATAGGGCTTGCCGTCCTTTCAATCGGCATTACATTAAACACAAAATCGGGACTTGGAGTATCTCCAATCATATCTATCCCATTTTCGATATCAAGTATTTTTAATTTAAACTTTGCAACTATGACATTTGTTGTATATACAATGTTTGTAATAATCCAATTTATAATAAAAGGCAAAAACAGACAATGGATAGACATCTTGCAAATACCTTTTAGTTTATTATTCAGTGTTCTTATAAACTTTTTCAACGGGATTTTTCAATTCAATTACACTACATTGTGGCAAAATCTATTGCTTCTTTTAGTTGCAATAATCGTGACATCTATAGGAGCTGCTATGACAGTAAATATGAAACTTGTTCCAAATCCTGCAGATGGGCTCGCACAGGCTATTGGTGATTTATTAAATAAGGGGCTTGGCTTTGGTAAAAATACAATTGACTTATTTTCAGTTGCTACAACATGTGGTATTGGGTTATTGTTTACTGGCAATATAGTTGCAATTGGGCTGGGGACTTTGATTGCTATGATTGGCGTTGGACGATGTATAGCGCTTTTTAATTTTGTTTTTAAGAAGAAGATGGATGAGGTTTCTGGACTTGTAAATTATGAAGTTGAGGTTGAAGTTGCTCAGACAAATTAGGTTATTTAATGCAAAATAAGGGGACTAATAATAGCCCCCTTACTTTATATTTAAACTTATATATATAAATCTTCCACATAAAATTCTATATCTTCAAACCCTGGTAATCTATAAAATCCTTCACTTTGTTTATACTTAGAAATTGTACTTATAAAATAATTTAAATCGTCTTTGTTTTTCTTCATAGAATTAGACATATGTCCTAATGCAGATATAAAAGTTATAACAGCTAAAACTCCCTTTTTAGCCCCTACTTTTTCAGCCTCAAGTAATGTTCCAACTGTTGCTGTTAATAACTGATATTTTAAATATGTATTATCTATTTCAGAATCATATATACATTTATATAAATATTTTAAACGTTTATATTTTCCTTTAGCATCTTCTGGTTTTTTCATAATCAAGTCTTCTATTATTTTATATACAGGTTCGTCCAATGGTTCTTCTACTTTAGCTTCAATCCCTACTACCACTTCATTTTCTTTAACTAATAATAAATCATGGGTTCTCCCTTGACCTCTAGACTTTAATCCTGTAATAGCTTCTGGTTCTCCTTGTAATTCTCCACTTGGTTGGCATCCTATTTTTATTAATAAAACTTCTAATTCTTGAGGTAAATATTTATTTCCTTCTATTATATATTTAGCTAATTCTTTTGCACTTTTTCCATCTTTCCAATGTATATCCTTTTTCATAGGTGGTGCATAATTATACCAATCATCTACTGAATTAATTTGATTTCCTTTTTTGCTTAAAGTTACTTTATATTTATTCATAAATTCCCCTCCAAATAATATTATGACCTAAAATAATTATCTTTTAATTTCTTCCAAAGACAATCCCAAATCCAATAAACTATTTTCTATACAAGCAATATCCACAAAAAATACACCAACTCTAACTCCATCATCACTTCTAAAAAAAATACTATTACACTCTCTCATTTCATCATTTACAGGATACAAAAGCCATATATCTGATGTTCTATACTTTTTAGCATAAGCATACATCTGATACATATCAGTTTGAGATATTCCATAATTAGCCCTTTCATTATTGCATAAATGCTTCCACTTAGTATCCATTATGATTTTTCTGCCATTACCACAATCTACTACAATATCCGGTCTTAATGCAAATTGTTTTCTAGGTTCGTCAAATAAATAGTACCCTCTGTCTTGTATAGATACTTCCCAACCAATTTTTCCAAGCACTTTTTTTAAATTTTTAGCAACATAAGCTTCAAATACTTTTTCCATAGGAAATAACAAAGCCTTAACAGTAGATTTACCTGAGAAAGTAGTAAAACTCTTATTCATAAGAAATACTTTAGACCATGGTATTATTGTTTTATAATCTCTATTACTTCTATCTATAACTATCTTTGAAAAATCCTTTTTATAATTTATCGATTCTTTAATCTGTCCAAATGAAACTAAAAGCTTTCTTATCTCTTTTAAATTTTCTGAACTATTTGATATTTTTTGAAGTTTTAATAGCGTACTTTTTATAATTCTATTTTCAGCCCTATTTACATCGTACTCATCAAATTCTATATAAAATCTCTCCTTGTGAATTAGATTTTGATTTATATTTTTATTTACAAGCAATTTTCCTTTGTAAAATTTTGAATTTTGTTCTTTTCTAATATAAGATGATTTTATTCCATGTTTGACTAATTTACGAACTTCCTGTAAGTACATATTTATAAAAATCTCATATAAATTCATACCTCCTACTTTTAAATTTGCATCGTCGAATACCTTACTTGGGAAATCATTCATACTTCTAATCATTTTTATAAATACTCGCTTGGTTTGTTCATTATTATAATCCTCTCTTCCAAACGATATTTTGGGAAGTATCTGTATTTGATAACCGTTGTCCATCTGAATTACACCTACATAATTTCTTATATTTATAATCTCTCCAACATTACGTTTGTAGCTTATTTTCATAAAATCTAATAAATCAGTATTATCCTCACTTGAATAAGTACGAATAAAATTTATCAACTCATCAAATATAGATTTATTTAAAAATTTATATCTCAAATCATCCTTATAATCTTCATTGCAAATGATTGAATCAAATTCTTTTACTTCTAAAAAGTTCTTCATATGCCTTCACCAATTTCCCTGTAACTGTTAATATCCCAAAAAGCTTCTTCTTGTATCATGTATTTTTTGTCTGGCAAATCAATATCATCTACATTTCCATTAAATATATCCTTGGCAATTAATTTTTCATCCAATATAAATTTGTAATCGTCACTAGATTTACAATTATCTCCAAGCACGAGCTGTATCTTGCTATAATCTTCATAAAAATACTCCTGTAAAAGGGGGATAATCGACTCTTCAAATATATTACCTAATTTCTCTATACTATTGTCATCTTTAAGTTCAGTAAAAAATGCATGTCCTATAGTATGTTCTCTATCGTACAGATACTCAATTCTTTCGTTGATTATTTCTAACATTAAAGCAACATCAATTTCCTCGCCATCTTCATCTTCAACTATATCTGCTCCAACTTCTCTAAGTATATCAGCATCTGGCATTTTCTCTATGAATTTAAAACGTCTGCGAAGTGCGGTATCCATAAGTGCTATCGAACGATCTGCTGTATTCATAGTCCCAACTATATACACATTATCTGGTACCCCGAAAGTTTCTCCCGAATATGGTAGTACTACCTCCATACCTTCTTCTCTGCCCAAACGTTTGCTCTCTTCAATTAGTGTAATTAGTTCCCCAAATATTTTAGATATATTACCTCTATTAATTTCATCTATTATAAATACATACGGCTGTTTGTTGTCTATTTTTATTGCCCTTTTACAAAATGCTTTAAAAATACCGTCCTTAAGTTTATAAGTTAGATTTCCATCTGTTGTTGTCTTAGGGCTTATACCTTCTATAAATTCTTCATATCCATAAGATTGGTGAAAAGTAGTAAATTCAATACAACCTTGTTTTTTTAATTCATTATATCTACTTAAAACCTCATCATAATCTTCCAAGTCATAAATATCTCTCTTATCGCAAATTGCCACAGCATAATTGATTGTATTGTATGTTTTTCCGGTCCCTGGAGGTCCATAAAGAATTAAGTTGTTATCGTAATAATATTCATAATCCTCATCATATTTTGGATTACTGGCAATAATATCAAAAACCCTATAATTTTTAAAATCAAAATTTTCGTCCCTAAATGATTTTACAGCTCTACAATTTTTTACATACGTATAAATTTCTGTCTTTTTATCTAAATCAACTCCTAATATTTCAAATATATTGCCATTTCCCATATTAGAATTAAATATCGGAAATGTATAAGGCTTCAAACAGTGCAGTATCATAGAGGCAGAAGCAGCTTTCATACCTCGAATGTCCTTATCTAAAACTTCATCTGCCTTATTAAATATTTCATCGTCATCCTCCATATCAATAATTTCTGTACATAAATTAATAAATCTTATAACTGTATTTTTATCTGTTTTATCTTTGAAAGAAAAAAATCCCGTTCCAAACATACCAAAACATGGTTTAGTGCTACCTATATTTTTATACTTTTCATCGATAGCATTTTGCCATATTCTATCCATAACTCCTATAAGCCTTTTCTTTTCACTCTTTGGTAAATTACTTTCATTTATAGTTTCCTTTCTTTTATAGATACCTTTTTTCCATGTCCCCACTGACATCAAATAAACTAGATTTAAATCTTTGTAATTTAACACCGAAGTATTTTTAATGTTCATATATGAACGTATAGTTTCCCTCATTAGCTCATAAGAGCCATCATGTTCATCAGGTATAATTTCTTTCTCTTTTTTCAAATCATTTATTATAATTTCTCTCATTTCTGAAGTCACCATAATTTCACCTAGCCTTTTTTATTACTATAATATCTATTAATTAGATTTTATCACTTTATTGCATTTATTGTATATATATAGCAACATATTGTTTTTAATCTTACCAATCCCAAAAACATAAAAATAAAAAAAGACACAGCGATTAGTACATATTATACATTCCATCCTGTGTCTTTCTAATTATATTTAAATAAATTCCAAAGCACTCTTTATCCTAAAAGCGCCTTATCACTAGCAAATTCTTCCCCACTAGCCTCTTCAAATTTATGAAGCAAATCCTACACAGTAAGTTTCTTTTTATCTTCGCCTTTAATATCTAAAATAATATTTCCATCCATCATCATTATAAGGTGGTTTCCGTGAGCGATTGCGTCTTTCATATTGTGTGTAATCATTAGTGTTGTTAGATTGTTTCGTTTTATAATTTCATCTGTTGTTTCTAAAACTTTTGTGGCAGTTTTCGGGTCAAGTGCTGCTGTGTGTTCGTCTAGAAGAAGAAGTTTTGGCTTTTTAAGTGTTGCCATTAATAATGTAAGTGCTTGGCGTTGGCCCCCAGAAAGTAATCCGACTTTTGAAGTCATACGATTTTCTAGTCCTAGACCAAGTGTTTTTAGTAATTCTTTGTAAACTGCTCTTTCTGATGATTTCTAATAAAAGACTCCTTATATGGAATTAACCAAAATAAGGAGTCTTTTCATAATTTATAGGATATTATAATCCTTTTATATCAATTAAAATTTTATAACCTTAGGTTCTTCAGTAAATGAAGATATTGTAGCAGTCGCATTTTTTAAATAAAGAACTTCTGTATTATCGTCATCAGCACGATAAAGAGCTTGTAAGTTTGGATAACTGTCTAACATATGTTTTTTAGGTTCAACTCTATCATCTCTTACCACTTCCCCTGCAACACGTATCCATTTTTGACCATCAAAGGCACATATCTCTACCTTAGGATTTGCTTGCATTTCTTTTGATACGTCTTTCACTTTACCAGTTTGAATATATAATTTGTCTTCAAATATGTCTATAGTTCCAAAAGGACGAACTCTCGGTTGATCTCCTTCAACAGTCGCTAGGTAGTATGTACCACAAGCTTTTAAAAATTCATATACTTCTTGCATTTGAGCACCCCCTGATATTATTGTATAGTTTTATTATAGTACTTTTTGGGGGATTTTGTATTTATTTTATTTATTATGTTTTAATCTTCATCATCATCTGATGAGTTAAATATATCTTGACTAAAGCTTGTAATTTCAGCATCATTTTGGTTTAATATTAAATCTTCATCTACATATATTTCATTTTCGTTATTATTGTCAAATATTTTTTTTATAAAATCATACTCATCAATATGATTATATTCTTCTTTGTATGCTTCAAATATTTCTTTTATTATTATATCTAAATATTTTTTAACTTGTATCTCTTCTTCATCTAAATTTTTATCTTTTATTTTTTGATATCCTTCAAAATATTTAACAATATTATTTTCTATATAATCTCTTTTCACTTCTATTTCAATATTACTTCTTTCTAAATAAGAAAAATATTCATCTAAAAGCCATAATCTTCTTTCTTGTGTATCTCTCCAAAATAAATCTATAACATTTTTATAAACTAAAGCTTCTTCTTTACTACCTTCAGGATAAATTGATTTTACTCCACCCATAAAATCTGTAACGTTTTCCTCTTCAAAACTTTTATCTTCTATACCTAAAATATATTTTGGTACAATATTATTTTTTTCAAAAGCTTTTTGTATATATAAATTTGCATTAACTTCATCATTACAAATATGATAATATAGAGCTTTGTTATATAACATAAATGTACTTTCATCATTTTTAAATTCAGAAACAAATTGTTTAGCTTCTTCAAGTCTGTTAAGTTTTATCAAACAAGGTAATATTCTATGTCTAGCGCCAAACATATCTTTTTTATCTAATTCTAAAACTTCTTTAAATGGTTGTAATGCATCCTTAAAGTTGTATCCAACATAATTAAGTATGCCTATATCAAACTTTAATCTTAAATAAGTCATTGTTTCATTGTTATCAAGAAATCTTCCATGTAAATTTTCAAAAACATCATCTGGAATTTTATTTCTAGCTTCTTCAAGTAAATATTTTCTATTTTGAATTGTAACTTTTCTAAATTGTTGATTAATATAATCTTCTATTGCTTCAAGAACTTGTAGCGGAAAATCATAAAAATATTCACATATATCATCTATATTTGTTATGTCTTTAGCACTCTTTACATTAGTACTGAAGTTAGACATTATTTCATAAGCTGCATTATTTTTAAGTTTAACATAACATTTAAAGTTTTTTGGCAATGCTTTTCTTATTTTATCAGCATTATATTTCATAATATCGTATTTTACTCTTATTATAAGTTTTGCCATTTTTTCTTCAGATATACACATTTCATCATTTTTTCTAACTTCTGACATCTTAAATAGTCCACTTTCTTTTGCAATTAAATATAAAATTGCCCCTGACCATTCTTTAGCCTTTCCATTATCCATTGAAAAATCTGAAACGTAAGATAGTTTATCTACGATTAATCTTCCCATTATTTCAAATTCTTCAGGAAATCCACAAATACAAAGAAAATCTATTAAATCTACAATTTCTTCTACTCTTATTTTGCTAGTCATATTAATACCTCCTTTTTTGTTTTCTTAATATTATTGTAGTATATTTTTACATATTTTTCGTATTTTTCCGAATTTTCTTAAAAGTAATTTCTTACAAAATTTTGTCGATGTTTACTTGATTATACATAATTTCATCTATTTTTACAGCAAAAAAACTGTTTAAATCTTTTTAATAATTATATTAATATTTAATTTATTGATTTTACATATTTTTCATATTAAAAACCCCGACTATCAGATTCATCTAACAGCCGGGGCTCTATCTTTTTATATAAATATTATTAATAATTTTCTACTTCATTTTTAGCATTCTCAACAGCTTCTAATATATCTTGTTGATCTTGATTTGCTCTTTGGATTTCTTGATTCGCTCTATCAATCACACTGCTGATTTCATTTCTAGAGTCTTCTAATTGATTATTTAAATCTGCTATAGTTGACTCAAGCTCACTTTTTTCGTTATTTAATTTAGTTATTTCAGACTTTAAGTTTGCTATTTCAGATTTTAATTCTACATTTTCGCTATACTGATTTTTATTTGCATTTTTTAATTCTTCTAGTTCCTGTTCTAACCTTGAAATTGTAGCTTCTTTAACTTTTAAAGCTTCTTTTAGCTCTTCGATTTTATCTTCATATTCCATAGCTTTTATGTAAGTTTGAGTATAAAGTTTATCTTTAAGAGCTATTAAATCATTTAATCTATTTATTTCAGATTGAGATGTTTGTAAAGTTTTTTCCAACTCGGTCATTTTATTGCATAAATTAGATAATTCCGTCTCTAAATCTCTTATTGTTTGATTTAGCCTTTTTATCTCATTTTTTAACTCATCTGAATCTTCTTTAGATACTGTATTTTTTAATTGTTCTTCTAACTCTGAAACTCTATTTTTATAAGAATCCCTTTCATCAGTTAATTCTTCTACTTTTTCTTTTTTCTCTTCTAGCTGTGATTTTACCTTTTCTAAATCTTCTTTTAACTTATCTCTTTGTGCAGTTACTTGAGATACTTCATTCTTAGCTTCTATCGCAGTATTTTTAAGATAATCTATACCATTTATTATTTTTGTTTTTTCAGAATTATAAGATAATAATCCACCTATTAAAATACCCGATGCGACTAACGCTCCTGTTTTAGCAAGTTTTCCTAATATCATATTCGCCTTCTTCATCAACCTATATTTTACGTTTTAATTCATAACTTTCCCTAATTTCATTCATTTTAATATGTTTTTAAATCTATTTCAATAGTTTTAATTATTTGTAATAATTTTACAAAAATACATATATTTAGAACAATTAGACCATGTTTTAATGGGTATTTATATAGATTTGATAATTTTAAGTATTATATTTAAGATAATGCTTTATTTTTGTAATAAAACCTTATACTTATATTAATTTTCACGTACATTAATTCATGATAAGCTTCAAAATATTCGCCAAAGTCTCAAATTTCCGCGCGGGTATAATTTTAGTATACCGAAAATAATTCACACTTATACGAATATTACACAAAACACAAAAGCACCATAACATAGTAATCTGTCTCTATGTTATGGTGTTATTTTAATACCTATTAGAATTAATTTTCTTAATTTAAATCAAAAAACTAATCTTGTGTTTTAAAAGATATTTCAATCTTCTCAGCTCTAGGTTTTAATCTAATACACTCAACTTTTGCCTTCTCAAACATAAACTTAGAAGCCTTTGTTGAATCTGTATCTTTATATTTATCTTCTAAATAATAAACCTTTTTAATCCCAGACTGAATTATATTTCTTGCGCAGTCATGACATGGGAATAAATTTACATAAATGCTGCATCCCTCTAAATTCTTGCCACGTGCATTTAAAATCGCATTTTGTTCCGCATGAACAACATATGGATATTTCGTATTTAAAAAATCACCTTCTCTTTCCCAAGGGAAATCCTCATCACTGCATCCATTTAAAAATCCATTGTACCCGATTGATACTATTCTATTATCGCTGTCTACTATACATGCACCAACTTGTGTAGATGGATCCTTACTTCTCATACCTGATAATAGAGAAATTCCCATAAAATATTCGTCCCATGATATGTAATCTGTTCTTTTCATATTGCCTCCGATGTAATTTTTATGTATTTTATTATTTATATATTAGTATAACCTCATTTTGTTTGTTTATCTATACCTAAGATTTGAATAATAAAAATATTTGTTTTAATATTTTTAAAAACTTAGATTTTTATCTGTAGCTAGCTTTCTACCTAATTTAAATTCTATTTTATTGTCATCAGGATTTTTAGTTTCTAAATATGATATCAATTTATGTTTTATTAGATATAAGATTGAATTTTTATTCTCCATAATATATTTTATCCATGACTCACAAAATTCTATCATATCGCCATTTTTATTTATTTTATAAAGTACATCTATATCATCTTTTTCCTCATTTAACTCTTGAATATATTTGTTAATATAAGCATCAGTCATTTTTTTACATATTTTATAACTTGTAGTAAACTTGCTTGGATCTAACATTTTATTTAACAGTATTTTTTTGTTTGTATTAATATTATCGTATTCTTTCATATAAAATTTCCCCTTAATAAATTTATCATCTATTTTTATTATATCATTATTTGCAAATATACATAAAAAGGCCATACAGAGAAAAATTTTCTCCATACAGCCTTAAATCCTAAACCGCGTCAATAGATTTAAATCCTTTACCAAGTACTTCATAAACATCAGTAACAATAATAAACGATTTCTCGTCTAGTTCTTTAACCATTTTTTTAAGCGCGACTTCTTGTTTTTTCTGATTTACAACAACAAGCATTACATTTTTATCTTCATTAGTATATCCACCTTTTGCATCTAAAATAGTAATACCTCTGTTTAATTCTATAATAGCTTCTTGTAAAACATCCTTTTTCTCAGTTATTATAAAGAATGCCTTTGCATAGTCAAATCCTGCTGTGATTGTATCTATGATTTTGACCATTATGTAAAGTGCAATTGCTGAGTAAAGTCCTGTTTCAAAATTCATATTTACTACCCCGGCTAAAACTACAACAGTTCCATCTATCATACTTAAGCATTTAGATACTGGTATACTTGGTATTATTCTATTTAGCATAAGTGCAATTAAATCTGTACCACCAGTTGATGCATCAATTCTGAAAAGTATTCCTAGAGATAATCCGACTAGTATAGATCCTGAAATAGCAGCTAAAAGCGTATTGTCAGTAAGTGATATAGTCGATAATGGCTCTGTTACTTTAAGTGAAAGTGTAAGAATTGCCATTCCTATAAATGTTTTTATTGCATCTTTTTTACCTAATATTTTCACTGAGAAAAGTAAAAGCGGTGTACTTATCGTGAATAATATGTTAGATACTGGAAATCCAGTAAGTTTTGATATTACAACAGATAGACCACTAAGACCCCCTGGTGCGATTGTCTTTGGAACTAAGAACATATTTAATCCAACAGCCATTATCATACAAGCTATTATTAATCCTATGTATTGTATTAAAATATCCTTATTTTTTTTCATGATATAACCTCCTTTTGTTTCAATCACAATTAGATATTATACCATATTATTCTTATTTGTATACAAGTTATTTCAATATGTTTGTATTATTTTTCAGTTAAATATTTTAAGCAAATTTTCTAATATTTAAGAATATTTTTTGTCTAAATTTTTGGATTAATATCCCTTTGAAATAAACTCTACTGTAAACGCATATTTTATAAAGTCTTCTAAAAATTTATGTAATACATCTTTAAACTTTTCTTCATTATTTAAGTCTTCTTTTTTAATACTATTTACAATAATCCAAGATGCATCGTCATATTCGACAACTTGGCTTCCTAACTTTTGTATTAAATCTTCTTGTCTTTTTATTATTCCCTCGTGATTTTTTACATTTCTATATAATTTGCAAATAGCTCCACCCTGTTTTGCATTAGATATATTTTTTAATATATATATATTTTCATCTTGTTCTATAGCATCTGATAAATCTAAAAAGTCGAGAACACTTCCCCAATGTTGTAAATAAACAGTAGTACCTTTTATCCTGCTTTCTTCGTCAAAATCAAATACTCCTAAACTTAATTCATATTCATCATTTTCATCAAAATCGCTATTTTGTTTGTCTTTAAAAAGTGCACAACTATATCCATTTTCGCCAACATCTATTGGTTTTGAGATATGTTGTATTATTATTTTATTAGATAAAATATCTAGATTTATCTCTCTTTCCAATTGGCATACCTTTAATATTTCCTTTATTTTATATGCATATTCTTCTTCAATGGGCTTATATTTCAAATTTTGAGTTTCTTTATTTATATAGGCTTCATTATCAAAGTTTTCTTTTATTTTTCTTTCTATATTATAATTTACCGTTATTAAATTCCCCATTTTCGCACCCCCAAATTTACAATATTGATTTTATTAAATTCTACATAAGCATTGTGTTTCCCTTTTATTTTTACATTTAATATTAATTTTATATATTTTAAGTAAATTTTTCTAAACTTTTATATATAGTTTTTGTTATTTTATCCAATTTTATGTTTTTTATACAACAAAAAACTAGCAAATAATATATCTACTAGTTAATACTTTTTAATATAAATATCTATATAACATCTTTAAGCTCGCTTATGGACATCTTCTCAACAAGGTCATGCATCTTCATCTTATCTCTTAAAAAACTATTGTAGATTTTATAAGAAACTTCTTTATCTCCATAAATTCTCCAGCTACAAACTTCTACAAATTCTTGTTTTCCGTATCCCATAAATCCAAGAACGTCTTTTAATGGATAACCAAGGAAAATCCCTATTTCGTGGGGAAATTCTTCAGATTCTAATCTAAGCATTAATTCTCTCATATATGCTTCGAAATTATATTCTCTTGGATAGCCTAAAAATCTCAAAAAGTTTCTGCATTTTTTATCTAAAAGTCGTCTATTCATAGATTTTTCATTTATAAATAAAACCCTTTTGCTGCCATCGTGTACATTTATAATTTTATATTTTACTTTTTTGCAATTTCCAAAAAAGGATTCTATTTCGTTTAGTTTAATAATTTTTTCTTCAGGACATCCTGGAATATTTACAATCTCGGACGGCTTTGATCCTAAAATCACAGGCCCGATTAATTTTATTATTCTCTTTATATATGATGAATTTGTTTTATTTTCACAATTTTTATTTTCGCACTTATTTTTACAATCTGTATTCATGATTATACCCTCCGTAATTGATAATTATTATCACCTTAATTTAATTATATTGATAATGATAATAATTGTCAACTAAATATCACAATCATTTATTTCCTCATTTTGGAAGGTTGGTTGTTTTTAATATTTTCTATTATTATATATATAATTCCTTAGATTAATTTTTAAATCACACAATTAAAAAAGCCCAATTGGTTTAATATCAATTGGGCTTAATTTATACTATTGTAAATCTAATTTCGCAATATTTTCTTTCATAATAGCTACAGATTTATCGAATTTTTCTTTGTCTTCTTTGTCTAAGTTAAGGTCGACAACTTCTCTAACTCCATCAGCATTTATTACACTTGGTACAGATATATAAACATCATCATGTCCATATTCTCCATCTAAGTATGAAGATACACTTAGTATACTGTTTTCGTTGTCTAATACTGCTTTAGTAATTCTTGCAAGAGACATACCTATTCCATAGTAAGTCGCTCTTTTTGCTTTTATTATTTTATATGCGATATTTCTAACTTCATCTTCTATTTCGCTTAATTCTTCAAAACTTATTCCTTTGTTTTTCGCTGCAAAGTGATATATTGGTTTTGGTCCACAAAGAGCATAACTCCAAGGAACGAATTGTGAATCTCCGTGTTCACCAATTACATATGCATGTATATTTTTTTCGTTTATATTTAATTTTTCTCCTAATGCAGATCTAAGTCTTGCTGTATCTAGAGTAGTTCCAGAACCTATTACTTTAGTCTTGTCAAAACCAGATAATTTCCAAGCTGCATAAGTCATGATATCAACTGGGTTTGTAGCTACTAATATTATGCCGTCAAATCCAGAAGTTTTTATATTAGATATTATGTTTTTCATAACAGCTATACTTTTATGTATTGTATCTAGTCTTGTTTCGCCTTCTTGTGGTGGTGGTCCTGCTGTTATACAAACAAGAGCTGCATCACTTAAATCACTATAATCCCCTGAGTATATTTTCATTTTACGTGGTGCGAAGCTAAGACCGTGATTTAAGTCGATTGCTTCACCTTCTGTTTTTTCTTTATTGATATCGATTAAAACAAGTTCTTCGCATGTTCCTTGGTTTACCATTGAATATGCATAACTCATTCCAACCATCCCTGTTCCGATAATTCCTACTTTTGATTTCATATACCCTCCGATGTTTTTATTTTAGTTTGTCAATTTTTTGTGTTTTTATTCATATTAAGTACCATTGCGTACATCGATGTTATTTTTTTAACATGACTAATGAATATCTCTCCATTAGTATATTATCAATTTTTTTCTATTTTTGCTATATATTTTTAAGAATTATTTAATTTTATTATAAATCAAATTATATATTTCTGTATTTTTTATTATTCTATCTATATTTTATCAACTTTACTCCATAGATTTTATTAAATGAACATTTGCACGTTCCACATTATTTAATATACTTTCATCATCTGGAACAGTTGGGTCTGGATAATACCAAGATTTAGCTCCAAAATAATTTCTGTATTTTGCTTTTGAAAATACATATCCATATCTCGCAAATATTTCATTTCTTATATACCCAAGGTCTGTTTTTGTATATCTGCTAAGTTCGCTTCTTGTAAGATATCTAGAATCACTGTCTGGAATTATATATTCATTACTGTTGTAGTTGTAGTATGAATTACTGTTATTTCTCACTACTTTATTTGTATTATTATTTGAACTGCTATTTGTTTTATTATATGATTCTAATTCATCTATATATTTAAAGTCATTTTTGTAGTATCCATAAAATACAGCTTTATCTAATTCCTTTTCACAAAGTTTATAATCACCCTCTTTATATGCATTTGTAGCTTCTTTTACATATACATCTACATATAGTTGGTTTAAATCACTACTTTTTAAAACTCCATCTAAGTCTTCTAATAATGATGTTGCGTATTCATCGCTTTGTAAGACGTTTAATTTTATTTTATCAACTAGAAGGTCATCGTATTTTATTTTCAATGCATCTGTATAATCTTGTACTGCTTTCCAAGATTCTACTTCTTTATCTCCTTTATTGACATAATATCCATACATTATACTATCTTTGCTGAAAAAAATTACTAACCCCACTAAAATAACTGCTCCCACTATTATTTTTATAGTTTTATTGTTTGTATTTTCTTGATTCATATTGTTTTAATCTCCCCTCATTTGTATAAATATATTTCTTTCTCTCTATTTATAGTATATCAAAATATAAATTAGATTGAACACTAATTACATTAAATATAAAATTCATTATTGTTATTTTTAAATATATTAAAATCAAAAAAATATGGATACCTCATATAAGATATCCATACTTTTATGTTAATTTTATAAATTCTAATTAATAAGTTAATATTTCGCAACCGTCTTCAGTTACTAATATCATATTTTCCCATTGTGCTGATAATTTTCCGTCATCTGTGTAAGATGTCCATTCATTATCTTGGTCTATATATAATTCATATCCACCTTCGTTTATCATTGGTTCTATTGTGAATGTCATTCCTGGAACCATAAGAACACCGTCGTTTTCGTTTCCATAGTGGAATACGAATGGATCTTCGTGGAAATCAACACCTATTCCGTGTCCACCGAAGTCTCTAACTACTGTGTATCCGTTTTTGTGTGCATGTTCTTGTATAGTAGCACCTATTATACCCATTGGAATCCATGGTTTAACATTTGCTATTGCCATTTCCATACATTCTTTTGTAACTCTTACAAGTCTGTCAGCTTCTTCGCTAACTTCCCCTATTTTGAACATTCTTGATGCATCTGAATAGTATCCGTTGTATATTGTTGATACGTCTACGTTTACTATATCTCCTTCTTTAAGAACATCGTCTTCTGATGGTATACCATGACATATTTGGTCGTTTATTGATGTACAAACACTTTTTGGGAAGCCACCGTATCCAAGTGGAGCAGGTATTGCACCGTGTTCAACTGTGAAGTTGTGAACTATTGTATTTATTTCTTCTGTAGTCATACCAGGTTTTATATGTTTTGCAACCTCGTCAAGTACAGCTGTATTTATTTTAGCACTTTCTTTTATTTTTTCTATTTGCTCAGCGTTTTTTATCATATCTCTAGTTGGAACTTGATAACCAGCTTTTGCGTATTCTTTTAATTTCTCATCGAATTCCATGTGGCATTTTTTATATTTTTCTCCACTGCCACACCAGCATTTACTATTTCTTCCTAATAACATTATTTTCCTCCCTAACCCTTAATTATAGGTTTTCTAAGTATATAATTTTTATCAACTTCAATTCCTAATTTCATCTTAACTATTTGTCTTGCATGTGGAGCAGATTCAATCGGCTCACCATCTTCATTGTACATTTCTAAAATAGTTGTGAACATAGTTTCTTTATAAGGCCCTATTACTTCTATATCGTCATTTACAGACATTTTATTTCTTTGTTCTACTATTATATATCCATCATCTAAAACATCTCTTACTATTCCTATAAAGTCGTAATTTCTTATATATGAAGCTGATTCGTAGTTGTTTGAATTTTTCCCTGGTCTATCAAGGAAGAATCCTGTTGAGAAATCTCTGTGACTTCCCTTTTTAAGTTCGTCTAACCACATAGGATTAAACTCCCAGTTTTCTGGGTCTTTATAATAAGCATCAATTGCCATTCTGTAAGCTCTTACTGTTGTTGCAACGTAATAAGCTGTTTTCATACGACCTTCTATTTTTAAACTAGTTATACCGCTATCAAATATTTGTGGTATATATTTAATCATACATAAATCTTTTGTGTTGAAGAAGAATTGGTAATCTTCGTTGTCTAATACATTTTCATATTCTCCGTCTTTTTCTTCAACTAAGTTGTATTTCCATCTACAAGATTGCGCACAAGATCCTTTATTAGCATCTCTTCCTGTAGTATAGTTACTTATTACACATTTTCCAGAATAACTCATACACATAGCTCCGTGTATGAAAGCTTCTATATCCATATCATCTGGAGTGTTTTCTCTAAGTTGTTTTGTCTCTTCAAAAGACATCTCTCTAGCTGTTACTATTCTTTTTGCACCTTGGTTATACCAGAAGTTTGCAGCAATATAGTTTGATGTACTTGCTTGAGTACTTATGTGTATCTCCATATTTGGATCTACTTTTTTAACTATATTAAATACTCCAGCGTCACTTACTATAACCGCATCTACACCTATTTCGCTTAATTCTTTTATATAATCAGTTAAAGCGTCTATATCCTCACTTCTTGGAATTATATTAACTGTTACAAATACTCTTTTTCCCATGCTGTGTGCAAACTCAACACCCTCTATCATATCTTCTTTTGAGAAGTTTTTAGCTGCAGAACGCATTCCGAAAACTTCTCCACCAATATAAACGGCGTCGGCTCCATATATAAAAGCTATTTTTAACTTTTCTAAATCACCAGCAGGAGCTAATAATTCTACTTCTCTCATTGTTTCTCCTTTACTACTTTATAAATATATAAAGTTTTATATATTTAATTGTTTTTTATATTAATTACCTCATATATTGTATTTTTAATCATTATTATTACAAATCTTATACTAGATTATAACACAAAAATGGTGCTTTAATACAGTAATTATCTACTGGTATAAAAGCACCATCTATTTTTATACTATTATACTAGAAGCTCTAGTACTATTATACTACATAAACCATAATTTTAATATAAATAAAATAGCTAAAACAATCATAACACCTGAAACGTGTTTTTTATCTTCTTTTTTAGCAATTAAATTATATAATAAATTTATGAATACATAAGATAAAACTCCTAATGTTAAACCGTCACCTATTGAATAAGTTAAAGCCATTCCACCTATTGTTATAAACGCTGGAACACCTTCAGTTATATTTTCAAATTCTATTTCTTTAACTGAAGTTAACATTAAGTATCCAACATAGATTAATGCTGGAGCTGTTGCGCAAGAAGGTATTGCTATAAATATTGGTGAGAAGAACATAGCTATTAAGAATAATACACCTGCTGTTATTGCAGTATATCCAGTTCTTCCGCCTTCAAGAACACCTGTTGAACTTTCAACAAAAGTAGTTACTGTTGAAACACCTAACCAAGCACCTATAGTAGTTGCTATTGCATCTGAAAGTAAAGCTCTACCAACATTTTCAACTTTTCCATCTTCATCAACCATATTAGCTTTTGAAGCAACACCAACAACAGTACCTACAGTATCGAAGAAGTCTACGAATAAGAATGTGCATAATACTGTTATAAAGTTAAATGCTGTTTCTGGATTAGTAATATAAGTAAAGTCTAATTTATTTACTATTGGAAGTGGTGATTCAAATTTGAATACGCCATTTGGTAGGTATATTCCAAGATTAGCTGCAGCTTCTGGGCTTATTAATGCAAATCCCCATGCAAGTAATGAAGAAATAACTATACCTATTAATATAGAGCCTTTTACATTTTTCTTACTTAAAACTGCTGTAACAACTAAACCTATACAAGTTATTATAATAGCTATATTGAAGTCTCCCATTTCGATTAATGTAGATTCATTTGCTATTACTAAACCGCAGTTTTTTAAACCTATAAATGCTATGAATAATCCTATACCACCTGAAACTGCTAATTTTAAGTTCTTTGGAATTGCATTAACTACAGCTTCACGAACTTTAAAAAGTGATAAAATTATAAATATTATACCTTCAACAAATACCGCTGTTAATGCTATATGCCAACTTACTCCCATACCGATTACTACAGTGTAAGCAAAATATGCATTAAGTCCCATACCTGATGCTAATGCAAATGGCATATTTGCTAGTAATCCCATTAAGAAACAACCTATTGCAGCACCTAAACAAGTAGATGTTACAAGTGCCCCTGCTGGCATTCCTGCTTCTGATAATATATTAGGGTTGACAGCTATTATATACGCCATTGTTAAAAATGTTGTTAAACCAGCCATCATTTCTGTTCTTTTGTTAACGTCTTTATTTGTCAATATTGGAAACAATTTCTGCATGAATGTTGCATCCTGATTCATAAATGATACCTCCCATTTGTTTATTTCACGAATGTTATTTTAAATTATTCGACAAAAAAAGTCAATAGTACAAATAAATTTTATATAATTAAAATTATTATTCGTATTTCTTGCATGTTTTAATAAATCGAGTTTATTCGCTATAATTTTTTATTAAATACTGTTATATCTCTATTTTTGACACTTTTAATTTAATTTCATCGTATTATATCTAAATTTTTTAAATGGATTTAATGCAAAAAATAAAGGTGCATTGAGAAATAATTTATTTTATTTTCTCCTCACACCTTTATTTTATGTATAATTAAATTTTACTTTTTATATAAATTCAGTCTAACCATTTTTAACTCTAACTCTAAGCGGTATACCAAGTGAATCAGCTAACTCTTGTGACTTACGTATTTCTTCTTCTGATATTTCGTCTACTACTGAAAAACATACTTCTTTTAGACAAGTTTTACAGTCTTTTGCAAAACTAAGCATAGCATCAAATGATTTTATCCCAAATGCAGGTCTTGTAACTTCTAAATACACTTCTTTATTCGGTGCATTTAAACTTATTGATACAGCATCTATTACATCTTTAAGCATAACTGCTGTTTTTTTCTTGTGAATTAAATCAGCAAGCCCATTTGTATTTATTCTTATTTTTATATCTTTCTTACTTTTTATATATGTAGCAAATTCCACAACTTCATTTATTCTCATTAGAGGTTCGCCATATCCACAAAATACAACTTCTTCATAATCATCTAAATCGAATTTTTCAAGTTCTGCTTTTAACTCATACATTGTAGGCTCGTGATCTAGCCAAAGACTATCACTTCCACCCACGCTATCTGTAATATCTCTTACGCAAAATACACATTTACAACAACATAAATTTGTTATATTTACGTATAAACTTTTTCCTATTGGATATAATAATGTCATTTCTCTCTCCTTAATATTATAAATTCTTATGCGTTATAAAACTTTTTGAAGTTTATTTTATCTAAAACTAAGCCTAATATTATAAATGCTATAAAACTACCAATTGGTTGAATCATACCAACTGCAGTAATTGTAAATGCAGCCATTATATTTCCGAAATATAATCCTTCTACAAACATATAAAGTACGCAACAAATTATCCCAGCAAAAAATGCTCCCACAACATTTCTCACAGTTATTATTTTATCGCTTTTATTTGAAAAACACAAAACTAAAATTGGTTTTATTATTAATGTTGGTAAAACCCATATAATTGCCCCTGTTGTCAAATCTGCAAGCCCAGCCCCTATCGCACTACAAGCTATTGCATAAGGCAGTGGAAGTATTGCAGCACTCAAATATATAACTGCATCTCCTATATGAGCATATCCACCGTTTGGCGTTGGAATATGAAGTATATACCCTGTAACTAGACATATTATAGCAGCCAATAATGCTGACGTAACTAAAATCCTTGTTCTTACTGATACATTTTTATTTTCCTTTACATTCTCCATAGAATTACCTCCTAAAAAATTATATTTAGATTGTAATACAATTTTGTATGTAATTGTTGTTTTTTTCTATTTTTTGCTTTTTGTATTGATACAATTTTTACAGTAAAATAAGGGCTGGCACCCTATTTCTAGCGTACCAGCCCTTATTAAAAAATATGAATTTTATTTGAAAGAATTGTCTCTAAAATCGTCATTTTTGACTTCTTTATCTACATGTTCTCTTAATTTTCGATGATATTCTTCTTCTTTATATTCTTCCACTAATTCGTCTTTTTTATCCTCTAAATTTTGCATAACACCTTTTGCTTCACCTTTTAAATCAAAAGCCGTATTTTTTATAGTATGACCTACCTTTTGTATACCTTCTTTAACATCATCTTTCATATTCTTCATATGTGTTTTTAAACTAGTCATATTATTACCTCCTTATAGATATTATTATTTTTCCAAAAATAATATAAAATATTTATAAAGAGAACAAAATTTAAATATCTTTTTGAAGCGTATAACCTATTCCTTTTACAGTTTTTATGTACGGTAAAATTATTTTTTTTCTTATATTTTTAATATGTGCATCAACTATTCTAGTGTCTCCAAAATAATCATATCCCCAAATGCTATCTAATAATTTTTCCCTTGTTACTACCTGTGGATAATTTTCGATTAAAGATTTTAAAATATTAAACTCTTTAAGCGTTAAATCAATTATCTTACCATCAATTTCAGCAGAATATGTCTTCAGATTTAATTTAATTTTTTCAAAAGTTAGATAAACCCCTGCTTTATCTTCTTTTGACCTTCTTAAAACAGCCTCTATTCTTTTTATTAATAAATTATACGAAAATGGTTTTACAATATAATCATCGCATAATAAATCAAAACCTTTTATCTGATCGCTTTCACTACTTAATGCTGTCACAAATATAATAGGGACATCTGACTCTTTTCTTATCATCTTGCACATGGAAAACCCATCTAAATTTGGCATTACTATATCTAGAAGTATCAAATTGTAATTTCTGTCTTTATACATCTGTATTCCTTCCAAACCATCATTTGCACAATCTACTTTATAACCATTTGAGGTTAAGAATTGCTGTAATAACTGTTGGCTTTTGTAATCATCTTCTACTACTAGTATATACTTCTCCATCAGTAACCTCCCTACTCAAAAAAAACTTTATTCTAAATACCAATATATTTTATTTTTTGATTAATACCACCCATTATTTATATTTACGTTTTATACGTTAAAACATATCTTTAGGTTTATTATAACATATAATTATTTATAATAATTTATGAATTCGTTTTACTTTATTAAATACCAATTCTATTTTATTGTATTTTTGCTACTATATAATTTTTTTTATATATATTAAAAGATTGTTAGACTTTGCAATCCAACAATCTTTTAATATTTTGATTCTTATTTAATTTAAATTTTTTAAAGATATTTTCATATAATTGTTAAAAATTTCTAACTCGTGTCATGGTGAATATTACACTTTATTTTTAAACTTATTGTTTTGCATGTATAAAATATTTTATATCATTAAGCATTATAAGGTTTAAACTTTCTTAATCTCAAAGCATTAGATACAACAGACACTGAACTTAAACTCATAGCAGCTGCTGCTATCATTGGATTTAGAAGCGGACCGCCGAATATATATAAAACTCCAGCAGCAACTGGGATTCCTATTGTATTATAACCAAATGCCCAGAATAAGTTTTGTTTTATATTTCTTATAGTGTCTTTGCTAAGTTTTATAGCAGTTGGAACATCCATTAAATCATTTTTCATTAAAACAATATCTGCTGATTCAATTGCAACATCAGTACCATTACCTATAGCTATACCAATATCTGCTGCAGCAAGAGCAGGAGCGTCATTTATACCATCACCAACCATAGCGACAAAGTTACCCTCAGCTTGTAATTTCTTAACTTCATTTGATTTGTCTTGTGGAAGAACTTCTGCTAAAACTATATCTATTCCAACTTGCTTAGCAATTGCATCTGCAGTGTTTTTGTTGTCACCTGTAACCATAGCAACTTTTATACCTAAGTTGTGTAAAAGCTCAACAGCTCTTTTGCTACTTTCTTTTACAACATCATTAACTGCAATAATTCCAGCAAGTTCATTTTCTATTGATATAAACATAGGAGTTTTACCTTGTTTAGCCAATTCTTCATATTTATTTTCAACTATATCTAAAGATATATTTAAATCCTCCATCATTTTTACATTACCAAGGTTTACTTTTTTATTGTCGATTACTGCATTTATACCTTTTCCTGTAACTGAGTTGAATTTTTCTACATTAATTAAATTCATATTTTTTTCTTCTGCATATCTAACAATAGCTTCACCAAGTGGATGTTCAGATCCTTTTTCAGCTGATGCAGCTAATTTTAATATATAATCTTCGTCATAATCTCCATAAGTTATTATTTCAGTAACTTTTGGTTTACCTTCAGTGATTGTACCAGTTTTATCGAATATTACTGTATCAACTTTATGTGCAAGTTCTAAAGCAACACTACTTTTTATTAATATTCCATTTTCAGCACCCTTACCAGTACCAACCATAATCGCAGTTGGTGTTGCAAGACCAAGTGCACAAGGACAAGCAATTACTAAAACTGATATAAATATTGTAAGCACGAAAGTCGTATTTTCTTTACCTATAATAGCCCAAAGTAAAGCAGAAATTACAGCAATTGTTATAACAGCTGGCACAAAATACCCTGCCACAGTATCTGCAAGTTTTGCAATAGGAGCCTTTGTTCCTTGAGCATCCTCAACAAGTTTTATAATTTGAGCAAGAGCAGTATCTTTTCCTACTTTAGTAGCCTCAAATCTTATAAGACCATTTTTATTTATACTAGCACCAGTAACACTGTCACCAACAGTCTTTTCAACAGGCATACTTTCGCCAGTAAGCATAGATTCATCTATTGAAGTATGTCCAAATACGATTTTACCATCTACAGGTATTTTTTCACCAGGTTTTACAACGACTATATCGCCTTCTAAAACCTCATCAATTGAAACCTCAACTTCTTTATCATCAACCATAATTGTCGCAGTCTTAGGTTGTAGCCCCATAAGTTTTTTAATAGCTTCTGAAGTTTTACCCTTTGAACGAGATTCTAAAAACTTACCAAGAAGTATTAAAGCGATTATTATCCCAGCACTTTCAAAATAAAGTTGGTGGTGATGAGACATATGCATTTCCATTGAAACGCCAGCATTTCTTATTAAATTTATAGTAGTGTATAAACTATATATAAATGCTGATGATGTACCAATAGCAACTAATGTGTCCATATTTGGACTTCCATGGAATAATGATTTAAATCCATTTATATAGAATTTGTAGCCTACAAGCATAATAGGAACAACTAATACAATTTGTATAAGTGCATAATTTATAATATTTGTCTCTGGACTTATGATGTTTGGCACTGGCCAAGGTCCAAAAGGTTTCGGAACCATAGGTCCCATCGCAATGTAAAATAGAGGAATTGCAAAACAAATCGCAACTATAAATTTTCTAAATAAAGTATTTCTCTCTTTATCTTTTCTCTTTTGATCCTCATCTACAGTTTCTTTATTTTCCTCAGTTATCGGCTCATATCCAGCCTTTTCAATTGCCTTTGTAATTTGAGATAATCTTACTTTGGTTGGGTCATAAGTAATTATCGCCTTTTCAGTCGCTATATTTACGCTAGAATCCTCAACACCATCAAGCTTCTTAGTCACTCTTTCAACAGCCTTTGAACAAGCAGCACATGTCATACCGTGAACAGTAAGCTCTATTTTTTTATTGTTAGACTCCATAATAGGCTCATACCCAGCCTTTATAATAGCATTATTAATTTCATCAAGAGAAACTTTATTTTCATCATATGAAATAACAGCCTTTTCTGTCGCAATATTTACATTAGATTCCTTAACACCATCTAATTTCTTAGTAACTCTTTCGACAGCCTTCGCACAAGCCGCACAACTCATGCCTCCAACTTTCATCTCGATTTTCTCTATTTTTTCTTCTTCTTTAACTAATTTATAACCAGCCTTACTAATCGCCTTTTCCAGCGTATCATAGTCGATTTTATCATCTTCAAACTCTACAGTTAGTTTTTCTGTAGCTAAATTTACATTTTGGTTTACAACACCATCAAGCTTTCTAACAGCTCTCTCAGCCGCATTAGCACAAGAGGCGCATGTCATGCCTTCCACTTTATATGTCTCTTTCACTATATTGCTCATAAGATTTCCTCCTTACCTTTTATTGTGTACAAAATTTGCGCGCTTTAAACATCCTTTTTTATATTTTTTTGATATTTTGTTAATATATGTTTTCTGGATGTCGGGGTATTTTAAAAATACCCCCTATAGGTATAATAATAAGACATATTGGTGGAAATTTCAATATCAATTTGATATTTTTTAAATTTTATAAAAAAATATTTGGACTTCATGTAGTTACAGACTTCGGAGCAAACAAAACTTTAACCGGAGGATTGAGTTTACAAACACTGGAAACATACAAAGACTTTATAGGTACAAACGAAATTTCCTTTGGTGGTAACAATTTTGAAATCTATTTTGAAGAAGATGATTTTGATAGCTTTATAGATAAGCTTCAAAATTATGATATTGAGTATGTTCATCCTGTAAAAGAACATTCATGGGAACAGCTAGTGGTTCGTTTATATTATCCAGATAAGCATATTATTGAGGTTGGTGAAAATATAAAAGTGGTTTGTAAGCGCTTTTTGGATAGCAGTATGACGCCTGATGAGGTTGCAGAGCGTATGGATGTTCGTAAGCGTCAAAGTGGCTCTTTCCAATAACATTGGAAAGAACCGCTTTGACGCTTACCTTCTATTTGTCTATTTTTTGTAAATAAACCTTTTATATTTATTTTTAATATTTATATCTCATTAGTTATAACAGGTATACCTTTAGTTACATTTATTCCCCATGGATATGTATTATTTTTAAACTGATAAATTATAGTATCTATATTCTGTGTCTTACTAAACTTAGTTCCTAAAGCAAAAATGAAAGCAGATGATGCTGCAACACAAATTTTTATTTCATATATGTTACTTTGTTTTTGTATTTTAGCTATGTCACTAACAATCTTATTTGCATACTCATTAATTTGCTTAGCAGTGTCCACTACATCATAATTTATTACCCCAAGACTGTATTTTAAGATATAATCATTATTTTCTAAAACGTCTTTTATATCTTCATCTCCTATAGGTTGAGTAAATTCAATTAATACTAAAAGCTTTCCATTTTCATTTTCATTATTTTCTGTTTCAAGTACTTTTAAATCATATATTCTCTCTTCGTCTTGTAAAATATGAAAATCATCATCTGATGCTCTATCTCTTCTTTTATGGAAAAGTAATTTTTTATTCTCATCGCCTAACTCATAACCTAACATAAATATTGCTGGAATATTTGCTATACCTGCATATCCAACTTGATATTCTTTTTTTATGTATTCTATAATCTTTTTGGTCTCATAATTTACAGATTCAATTATTTTTTTTACTTTTTCATTTAATCCCAATGTAGTACTATTTAATATTTCACATTGATCTATACGATATTTTTTACAATTATATTCTTTTAATTCTTCATCTACATATGTAAAATTCATATTTTGAAATGATAAATGCTCAATTATAAGCAGTTTCTTTCTTACAAATTTTTTCAATAGAATATATAGTAAACCAAAAATAAAAAATAGAATTATAAAAAATGATACCCATAGAATTGTTTTTCCATAATTACATTCATCATATATTTTTGTGATAATTCCATATATACCAGATGTTGATTCATATTTCCATAATATTCTAAAAAAGTCACCAACTCCTTTTAATTTATAAAATATCATAAACTCAGTCTGAACACAAAAAAATAATATTCCTATATTTGCTATCGTTTCTACTAACTTTTTCCACATAAATTTATACCTTTTTATATATACCACCTATCCTTTCACATTCATATATTTCAATTATATCTTTACTTTTTATATCTCCTACCCAAACTCTTATAACTTCCAGCCCAGCAATAAAAAAGAATATATATTTACAAGCTGTTTTATCCTTTAGTAAAGTATCTTTCCAATCCTTTATGTCTATCACTGATGGATTTGGTATTACTTGTGGATGAGTATGCCATAACCCCATATAATAACTCTTCTCCTCTTTATACTTTTCTATAATTAACTTATGTTTTTTATCTCTTAATATAAATCTCTCTCTACTAGATATATCTTCATCCTGAGGTGTCGTTACAAATTCTAAAGATATATTTCCAGTTGATTCATGTTTATACCCTAATATAAATCCTCCACTCTCACAATCACAACTTTCTTTCTGAGTCCATTTAGAAATTTCTGCTATTACCTCTGGTAGTATATCAACCACTTTTCCATTAGGAAGTCTCATCTTTATACATCGTTCTTCAATCTTTATCACTACAACAATTGCACTTCCTTTCAGCAAATATATTACCCTTATTAACAACATTAGTAGGTTGAATATCTATAATATAATTATCTTGGTCTATATTATTAAATACATTTTTTACAGTATCTAAAAGTACTGAAGTAGTTCTTAATAATACTTCATTCCCATAAGCTACCCTTGTCCCACCACAACCATTTCTGATTGTATTTGACTCTACTATTTCATCTGTTACAGTATTAGCTTTATTATTAATTAAACTTCCATCTTCACCTGTATATAAACATTCAAAACAACCTTTCTTAGAATAGTCTATTTTTAGAATATGACTGTTTTCACCTCCTGCTTCAAGCCATGCATAAATAACAGGTTTATTATACATTTTACTTTTAAACATTTTATTACATAAAAGTTGTATGTCACTACTTCCCACAGTAAATATAATTAAATCGTAATTATTCATAACTTCCTCTAATTTTGTTTCTGTTATATGTTCATTTTCAGCTATTATATTAACTTCTGGATGAATTAGTTTAAGACTGCTTTTTAAACCTATTACTTTTGGATATAAGGTATACAGATATGATAGTTTATGACGCATAATGTTCTCATACTCCAATTCATCTTTATCATAAATTGTTATATTTTTTATACCTGATTTGACTAATTCTGTACAAACATAACTGCCTAAAGATCCTGCTCCTATTACAGCTATATTCTTGTCGATTATTGATGTATCATTTCCTATTTGTTTATTTAAAAAATAAAAGTCACACCTTTTACTATAAATTATTTCTATTTTGGAAATAGTATCATTTATTTTATTAATTAAGGTATCTGTTTTGCCATTACTAAAACTTAATTTACAGCAGAAATTTATATCATTTCCTTCAACTATCATATTAAATACTAAATATACAAATCTCGATTTAACTTTTTCTGCACATATTTTTGTAAAAGTATCATGAGAAATTCTAGCAATATCTCTCCCTTTTATAAGTTTTATAATATCATCCTTTGACCATTCATTCCCTTTTGTCGGTGGAATGATTCCTCTATTATCTATGATTGGAATAAAATAAGCATCTATTGAATTATCAAAATTCCAACAATGTTTATCATTTAATTGTATTCCTCTAGTAATAATTCTTTTTTTACGTAAATCTTTATTTATATATACATTCATTTTTTGGAATTGTCTTTCTGGATTAGCATATATCTCTATAGTATCAGTATTTTTCGATTGATAACTCCAATAGAAAAGAAATTCCTTTTGGAATTCTTTTTCTATTTCGGGCTCCGATAAAGATAATAATTTTATAAGTTGCTCAAGTAGTATAATAATTTTATCTTCAAATGACATTGTATATTTAACAAATCTGTCAATTTCGATTAAACATAACATCCTATATTTATGACCGTCTCTAAGCTTATGCTCACTTATCATTATATGTGGATAGTCAAAGTTTTCTTCGTTCTTAATTGCTATAATAGGCATCAAATAATCATCAGAATATATAATACTAAACTCTTTATTCATTAAACTAAAAGATATAATTCCTTTTTCTTCCTCTAATATGCTAATCTGGTCGAAATTTTCTAAAGTTTTTTTTACTATTTTATCCAAAACTATGCTCCTTTTTTACTGTTGTTCTAGTACGTAATGCTTCTTTTTCAGGTACTATAAATTCATCTCCAAGAACTTTTTTTACACTATTTCCTGCATCATACTCTGATTCAGCATTATATGCATCTTTTAGATTTTGAATCGCTCTACTTAACTTATTGTAAAATTTAACTCCATATGTATCACTACTATCTTTCATTTTTGAAAATACATCTGTATATGGTGCTGTAGGTAAGTTTCTAGTAATTTCTGCTTTTACTAAATTGCCATTATCATAAGTAAGTTCAAATTTAGATTGTATATTTTCCATTGTTCTAAGTAAAGATAGTAAATCATCAGCATCTCCGTCTTCTGTATAGTTAACAAAATTATCACAAGCTAATAAAGTTATTCCTATACTAGGTGGGACTTCATGATCTTTTGTTGAATTATGATATTCTTCTAATTTCCATTTTTTTAAATATCTGATATTTCTTCTAAGTGGATCGTCTTTATTTATCTTATTTAATAAATAATCATTCAATCCTTTTGGATCAGATTCTTCCCATTCATAATTTTGCGAAGTAGCACGCCCTCTTGCTAAATATGTATTTCCATCACACTTAGCATACATAGGCATATCTATATGAAGCCATTCTTCACCATTTTCTAGATAAGAAATATTTACACATGGTTCCTTAACTGTTACGGTTCTAACCCCTGTACTTAAAGCATCTTTTGCATATCCTTTAATTTTTCTTGGATCATCATTTATATTTATATCTAAAGGGAACATTACTGCTACATCTCTATCTATACTTCCATACTTATTTTTGATTGTTGTATGTAATTTATAACTACCTTGATCAAAAAACTCAATATCACTCTTTTTTACTTCTATGTCATTTTCACTACATTTTTGAGGAAATCTATTTTTAAAATCCTTTTGTAAAATTTCTCTCTTTTCTATTAACTCTTCTACTTCCGAATCAATAGTTATGTCTTTAATAAATTGTTTAAATTCGTTTTTTAATTTCATAACATTCCTCCTATTTACATATTTGGTATTGTGAAAAATACTTGCTAACTCAATACCTTTTACTTTTCATAGTATAAATTTTGAAATAATGCAAGTTTACATTTTCCACATTAGCCATTTTTTAATTCTTACTATTCTGTATATTTAGTTTATTTCAACTAAAAAAACTTAAATCCTAATTCAAGTATAAAATTAATATTTAATATTGTCAATATATTTTTGTCTAATATTAGAAAAAATTACGAGTAAGCAAGGTAAATATATATTGAAAAATATCACATTTTATCGTAATATAAATAAGACCGAATTAGGAGGAATATAATTTATGTTTGAATATATAAAATTAAAAAACTTTAAATCTTTTGGTGATATAACATTTGATTTAACAGATAAAAATGGAAATCCAAAAAAACTCGTTTTAATTTACGGCGAAAACGGTATAGGTAAATCTAATTTAGCCTCAGTATTTTATATGCTATCAGAAACATTGAGAACAATGGATGTTAGAGATATATTAGAAAATATTCTAGAAAAAAGTCCTGATAAATTCTCTAATGAGCGCTTTATGTCTTTTTTTAAGAACAACTTTAAAGATATCGAAACATTAATCAAAGAAAATAAAATGGCAGAATCAGAAGAAAATCTTTATCTGGAGTTTGGATTTAAAATAAACGGTAAAAACGGTAAATATATTTTGGAAATGAACGATGAAGAAATTATCTATGAACGTTTAGACTATGTATTACTAAAAAATAGAGGAATATGTTTTGAAATAACAAAAGAAAAAATATTTATGAGTGAAAAAATATTTACCGATAAATATTTAATTGACGATTTGTATATATTAATAAATAAATTTTGGGGTAAACATTCATTTTTAGCTATTATAGATCATGATATTTCGGATAAATCTAAAAAATACTACAAAAATAAAATTTCAAAAAACCTTATAAGAGTACTTTCATTTTTCTATAACATTTCGTGTAGTATAAAAGTTGGTAATAATGGAGATATAGGTGTTTTAGGGCTTCCTACAAATTATTTAGAAAATTATGCTCATGGTAAAATAAAACAAGAAAATGAAGAAATATTAGATAAAACAGAAAAAATGATTAATTTATTTTTAACTACAGCTTATAAAGATATCAAATCTGCTTATTATAAAAGAAAAGTAGTGGATGATAAAATAGAATACAATTTATTCGTAAAAAAAGAAATTTACAATAAACTAAGAACTATAGATTTTAATCTTGAATCAACTGGTACACAATCAATAATAAAATTGCTACCATTTATGCTTATCACAGTTGAAGGCTCTACTGCCATTATAGATGAACTCGATACTGGAATACATGAACTTTTAGTCAAAAGCTTGGTAACGTCTTTATATAATAACATTAAAGGACAGTTAATAATGACCACTCACAATACTTTATTGATGGAGTCAGATATTCCAAAAGAATCAATTTATGTTATTAATGAAAAATCTTCTTCAACCAAAGAAATCGCATGTATATTAAAATATGATAACAAAATACATGCAAATACAAATATTAGAAAACAATATATACAGGGTAAATATGAAGGTATTCCTGAGGAAGTAAAGATAGATTTTGATAGATTGATTGAATTAATATAAAAATGAGCTTAAAAGTGGTTCTCCCTAATATCGAAAAGAGCCACTTTTATATTTCATATAATTTTTTAACTTCTTCAACTATATTATTCATAATATTATCATCTGTATAGCCATCATTCTTTTTCTGGCTTAATTTTTCTACTAATCTAGCAATTTCATAATCTAATGTACCTCTTGTTTGCATAAATTCCAACATAAAATTATCTGCTAATATCTCTAATTGTTTATCCTTTCTAAATTGTTTTTTCATATCTTTATTTTTAAGATCAGCATACTCCTGAAATTTATATTTTTTATAATAAAAATGATGATTTTCATGCACAAATATAGAAATTATAAGTATTTCTATAATATCTTCTAAAATTTTGTAAGCGTCAAAGCTCATTAAAAAATCTCTAGCGAAGAGTTTATAAAGTTCGCTAGGGATTTGATTATTTATTTTTATTAATTTTTATATCACTTGGAATATTTGTTGCCCATGGCATCATTTCTTCTAAATCAAGTTGTTTTAAATCGTCTATACCTGTTAATTTGTCAAATAAATAAACTAAATACCTTTCGGCAATTAAGTTATTTGCTTTAGCAGTTTCAATTATACTATAAAGTGTGGCACTAGCCTTAGCTCCTCGGGGCGTATTTGAAAATAACCAATTTTTTCTTCCTATTACAAATGGTTTTATAGCTCTTTCAGCAGCATTATTATCTATTTCAAGATGACCATCCTCCAGAACTAAATTCATATTGGGTAGTACTTTCTCGCTATAGGCGATAGCCTTACCAAGTGGACTTTCTGGAAGAGCATTTTCTTTTTCTTGTTTTATGTAATTATTAAATTTATCTAAAAGAGGCTTTAGTTCCTTTTCACGAATTTTATATCTAATTTGATAAAAATCTTTGTCATTACAATATTTTTCTCTAATATTTTTTTCTAAACTATAAATTTCTTCACAATAATTAAACCCTATTAGAGCACGAGATTTTTTAAGGGCTTCTTCATTTTTTTGTATTGGTTCTATTACCTTGTAAAAATATCTCCTTATATGAGCCATACAATATATATGTTTTATTTTTTCAAGTTTATTATATCCAGAGTATCCATCAGTCTGTAAATATCCACTAAATCCATCTAAAAATTTTTTTGGCCAAGAACTAGATCTTGTTTTTTGATATTCATATAAAACTACAGGATTTTCTGAGTTACAAGTTTTATAAAGCCACATATATATTTTTGATTTTGATTCATTTCCTTTAGGATCAATAACCTTCAATGTAGTTTCATCTGCTTGAATATAATTACTTGCTAAAAGCCTTGATTTAAATTCCTTATAAACAATTTCAAGTTTTTCTGAACATGAAATTGCCCAATTAGACATAGTTTGTCTAGAAAGACATACGCCTAAGTTTTTAAAATATGATTCTTGGCGATAAAGTGGCATAGCATATTCATATTTTTGAGAAATTATATGTGCTAATAGCTTATTTGAAGCTAAACTTTTTGTAATTAGATTCTTTGATGATTCAGTTGTAATAATATTGGCTTCACCAGTAACTTTTTCACAATTTTTACAAGCGTAGCTATATGAAATATGTCTTTCTATATACATTTTTGCAGGTTCATACACAAGTGTATCTTTAGTTTTTTTACCTATAACTTCCATAGTTGTATTGCAAATACTACATTTAAGTTGATCTTCTTCTAATTTATGTTCAATTTCTATAATTTCTAAATTTGAAAAATTATCTTGTTTATTTTTAGAGGGTTTATTTCTTTTATATGTTATTTCTTCAACCGTAGGTTCATCAAGTTTAACATTTGAATCTTTTTCAACTTCATTAAAAAAATTTAATTGATTAGAATCAATTTTTTCACTAGATGGTCCAAATATTTTTTTATTTTTACTTAAAACCTGATTCTCTAAAAAAGCCAATCTATTTTTTAAGTTTTCGATTTCTTTGTCTTTTTCTTCAATTTCTTTTTTTAATGATCCTACTTCATTTTTTAGCTTTTCTACCATATTGCCCTCCTTTTGAAATTATAGTACTCTGTAATTTCAAGTATAACATTTATACTGAAAGAATCAATATGTATTTTTGCCAGTTATTGGTTTAAATTTAGATTTATTTCTAACTTCATAGCCTTTTAATAACCATTTGAGTTCTTCTTTGTTAACTTTAAGTGCTTCTTGTTTATTTTGAGTCCATTTAAATTTTCCATGCTCTAATCTATAGTAATATAACCAAAATCCTTCATCAAAATGAAGAACTTTTAGCCTGTTCATAGATTTATTACAAAAAACAAAAAGTACATTTTCAAATTAATCTTTTTTTAGTTGATTCTCTACGAGCAAAACTAATCCATCAATACTTTTCCTAAGATCTGTTGCTCCGCAAGCTAAGTAAACAACTTCAACTTTATCTATATTTAACATAAAGCGATTAGCTCCTTAGCTAACGCTATTATTAACTCTTTTTCAGTAGCTGAAACAGTTATAGTGTTTAATCCTATGTTAAAAGTTACATCTCTAGCTGGAAATGATTTTGTTACTTTAGTTGATTCTAATGTGACTTGACAAAATTCTGTAGAATCAGAATTTTGATTTTTAAATTTTTTTTTATAATAATATAATTGAGATCTTGTGATATGCTTTTGTTGGCAAAATTGATCTATAGTTCCATCAAAAATTTGATATTGATTTACGATTTTTTGCCATTCTTCAATGCTTAAAGTTGTTGTTTTCATTTAAAAATCCTCCTTGTTAAATTTCTTTTATTCTAACAAAGAGGATTTCTTTTTTCTATTCGTGTTTTTTTTTACGCATACATTCTTTTGGGATTATTGTTTGGATATAAATCTTATGGTATGATTAATGAAATTACAGAAAAAGAAAAAATAGAATTACAAATGATATTAAAATAAGAAATAAATTATCATAAATAAATTTTATATAACAATATTTTTCATAAGAAATATATATAAAAGATTGGGAAACAATATATATTGACAAATATTTTTTATTTTATTAAAAAATTTAATTATAAAAAATGATGACGTAAAAATAAAACGTCATCATTTTTATTTTTCTATTCTTAAATTTATATGTTTAAATTCATTAATTTATTTTACCACTATTTGAATTTAGATATGTTTGTTGAGCAAGTGTTGCCATAACTGTTTCATAGAATGATTTATCTTCAAATAATTTTGCAAATGAGTTCATTTGTTCCATATAACAATCTTGTGCTACTTGTTTGAATACCTCTGGAAATATTGATTTTGTAAAAACTTCTTCATCATTTTTTGATGCTTGCATTTGAAGTTTTGAATTTTCTTTTGCTTTATTATAAAGTGTTTCTACAATAACTCTATCTGCATCAGTAAAAATTCCTTTAAATTTATCATTAATTTTGGCAATTATAGTTTCTAGTAACTCATCTTCTTGACTAACTTTTCCAACTGTATCTAAACTCTTTGGATTATGTAATGTTTTTGTTTCTTGTGTAGGATTTAAACTAATATCTCCATGAAATTCTTCTGATAATTTATAAAACTCTAATTTCAATTTATCCTCTAAATCTACACTTTTATGATCAAATGCTGGTGGTAACATTTTTTCTAGATACTGAGTAAATGTATATTCTTTTTGAAGAGATTTATCAAAGATTCTACTAATTTGAGTAATATATGAATACCACTTATTGAAATTTCTTACTAATTTCTTAAACTTAAATCTTCCATCTTCATCTAATTGTTTATATCTATCAACAATTGGTTTTAACAAGCTAGTCATTTTACCTAAATCTTTTTCAGTTTGCTTTCCTTTCTTTAAGAAGATTTTCAAGAATTTATCAATATCATCGTCTGTATATAATTCTTCTGCACGAATTAATCTTCTTGTATCATAAATCATATTGATATCTACTTCTTCATCAAGTTCTGTACATTCATAATATGGTTCAAATGCTGCTTTTATATCTTCTGCAGTATTTACAAAATCTAAAACGAATGTATCTGTTTTCCCTGGACAAATTCTATTTAATCTTGAAAGAGTTTGTACTGCTTTTACACCTTTTAATTTTTTATCTACAAACATTGTATGAAGTAATGGTTCATCAAATCCAGTTTGATATTTCTCTGCAACAATTAACATTGCATATTCATCTTTATTAAATTCACTCGTAAGTTGTGATTCTTTGATAGTAGAACCATCTTTTCGTTTGTTTAAGCCTTCTTCTGTATATTCTTGTCCACCATCTTGTACAACTCCTGAAAATGCAACTAAGATTTCTAGATCATCATATCCCTTCATTTCAATATATCTTTTCATTTCGTGATAATATCTAATAGCATGAAGTCTTGAAGCAGTAACAACCATTGCCTTTGCATTTCCATTAATTTTGTTTTTTGTTACATTTCTATATGTTTCTACAATAATTACCGTTTTTTGTGCAATATTATGTGGATGCAATTCTTTATATCTCATAATTGCTTTTACTGCAGCATTTGCAGGTACTTCTGGATTTTCACCTGTTTCTTTTGTAATTTTATAACAAGTTTTATAATACATAAAATTCTTTAATACATCTAGAATAAATCCTTCATCAATAGCTTGTCTCATTGAGTAAATATGAAAAGGTCTAAACTTTCCTTCTGGTGTTTTAACTCCAAACATTTCTAGTGTTTTCTCTTTTGGAGTTGCTGTAAATGCAAAGAATGATAGATTTTTATGCATTCCATGTGAAAGCATTTGTTCTACTAATTTATCTTCTTCATCTTTAATTTCATCTTCAACCTTTCCCTCTATCTCTGCATATTCTTTTAATGCCTCTTCTGTATCTGCAAGAGCCGCTTTTAATTTTTGTGCTGATTTACCAGTTTGTGAATTATGGGCCTCATCTACAATAATTGCAAATCTTCTATCTGTTGTATCATTAATTTCATCATAGATATATGGAAATTTTTGAAGTGTTGTTATAATAATCTTTTTCCCATCATTAATAGCTTTCTTTAAATCAGAAGAATGTTTATTATCATCTATTTTTTCAACAATTCCATTAATATGATCAAATCCATATATAGTATTTTGAGTTTGTCTATCAAGTATTGTTCTATCATTAATAACAATAACAGATGTAAAAACAGGTCTATTATTAATGTCATGAAGTTCTGATAATTGATAAGCAAGCCATGCTATAGAATTACTCTTGCCAGAACCAGCACTATGTTGAATTAAATAATTTTTTCCAGAACCATTTTCTTTTACATCCTCTATTAATTTTGTTACTACATCTAATTGATGATATCTAGGGAAAATAAGTTTTGTTGTTTTCTTTTTGACTTCTTTTCCATTTTTTAATTCAACCTTTTCTTCATCTACTCTTTGTAAAAATCTTTGTAAAAGGTTCATTAAAGAATCTTTTGTTAATACATTTTCCCAAAGATAAGAAGTTGCATATCCATTTGGATTTTCAGGATTTCCACAAGTACCAACCTCACCTGCTCCATTAGAACCCATATTAAATGGTAAAAAGAAAGTATTTTTACCATCTAATTTTGTAGTCATAGAAACTTCATATAAATCTACTGCAAAATATACTAAAAATCTATTATCAAAATGGAAACAAAACTCTTTTGGATTTCTATCATACATATATTGTTTCTTTGCATTATCAACATTTTGGCCTGTTAATTGATTTTTAAGTTCTAATGCGACAATAGGAATTCCATTTAAAGAAAGTACCATATCTATAGAATTTTCATTTTCTGTTGAATATCTAAATTGTCTAGTACAAGTTAAAATATTTTCATCATATTCTTTCATTACTGTTTTATTTAAAGTTGTATTTTCCTTAAATGCAGCAACCTTGATTTTCGCACCTCTATCCTCGAAACCATGTCTTATTACATAAAGTAATCCAAATGTATTTACACTATCTTGAAATCTCTTATAAAGCCTATTTTCAGCATTTTCTCCATAGTTTCTTTCATACTTTTTCCATTCTTTTGGTTGTGTATTTTTTATAAATTGAACTAATTTAGGTAGATCAATAGCTTTTTCTCTATTATAAGTTTGCAAATCACCTTTTACATATCCACCTTGTGAAAGCATATAACTTTCAATATCAGTTTCAAATTGTTTTTCTGTTATATTCATATGTATTCCCCTTTTATTTTTTGCTTACTTTAAAGTTCACCTGATTTTAGTTTTGAATATAAATCTGATAGTTGGTTTAACATTAATAAAAGTTTTACACAATCTATTTTTGTTATATCATCTATATCATACATTCCATGCATTAACCAATTTCTATTGATAATTTTTGGTTTATTATTTGGATAATTAACCCATTTACTATCACCAAAAAAAGTTAATAAACAATATGCTAAATTTATAATTTGAACTGTGATAATTATATCTGTAAAATCATATTTTATATCATTTACAAATTCTTCAAAATGATCAGATTTGGTTTTGTTATTTCTATTTTTACCTATAAATTTCTGATCATTAAAATATTTAGAAAAATTATTTCTAAATACTATTGCAAATGCATTCCATCCCTGATCAATATTTTTATTTATATTTCCATTAATATCTGGTTTATATTTTTCATTTTTATAATCAAATAATTCTTGTTTAATACTTTGAGAATCAATTAATCCTGATAATAATGATGCACAATCATAGTATCTTCTAGCTCTATAATTTATCATTGCTTTTTCAAGTTTCACAACATCTTTTTCATCTAAATTTAATTTTGTATTTTCGACAACAGACATTATTACGTCTTTTGTAAAAGCTTTCATTACATATTTATCAATATCAGAAATGCCTATTTCATTATTTTCCATAGAAGACTTTAGTTGTCTAGGGAATTCTAAATCATTAATTCTCTCATCCATTATTTCATCAATAAGAAGATAGCACCAACCATATTTACCTAATATTGAAATGTTATCTATAATAAGGTTTCTAAAATCATCAGTACATTTTGTTAAAAATTTTCCAAAATTATAAAATATTTCATTAACTCTTTCAGCAATAGTTGTCTGAAACGCAACTATTGTTGAAGTATCAATTGTAACATTAGGTAAATTAACTTTTGGTATTTTAATTGTTGGTATTTTTATTTTAGAAATTGAGCTACAGATATTAATGTTAGCAATATCTTTTAAAGTTTGAATCGACTCTTCTGATAATTGAAAATCTTCTATTTTCTCATTTTCTTTTATTTTAATTTCATTAGTTGAATTTTTATTTTCCAATTTATAAAACCTCTTTTTTCCCTGTTACATATTCATAAATAATTGATTGTTTATAAGTTTCTAGTTCTTTAATAAATTTTTCTTTTTTTTCAATTAGAGTATCTATTTTCAAACATTTTTCATCAAGAAAATTTGCAATTTGTTTTTGTTCTTTAATTGGTGGCAATAGTACTGGAAGATTTTTTAATAGTTCTTGACTTAAAGATGCTCTTGTTACTAAATTCATTTCTTTTACAAAAAATTTTCTATGTATATTACTTCTAAAATAATATTTTGAAAAATTTGGATTAAGTTCATTTTTATTAAATGGTCTAAATCTAATAACAAATCCTGCAAAAACCGCATTTTTGATTGTTCTTAAACAAGTTGATGCAAATCCAACCTCTTCAATTGTCTCAGATGTTCTTGTAAAAAATACATCTCCATATATTACTGAATATTTATTTTGTTCTACTTGATTTGTTTCAATTAAACCATTTACAGTTTTAGGTAATTCATAATTTTTATATACATCTCCATAACTAACAAACGGATAACCAGTTCCAAATGACTCTGCATTCTTGCTAATTCCATTTTGGCATTCACCTAAAAAACGTAATTTTTTAATTTTCCAATTTTCAGGAATTTCACCAATCCATTCAATACCACTATCTTTCATTTCTACCTCAAGATTCAATCCTTTTGTAACAGTCTCTGTAATAATAGTTTGTTTATATTTTTTGTATTCTTCAATTGATTCTTTTGTGTTTTCAATAATTTTATCTATTTCTCCAATTTTTTTATCAAGAAAATCTGATATTTTCTGTTGTTCATTTAATTTTGTAAATGGAATATATTGATTTTTTAGTACTGTTGCAGTTATCAATGGTTGAGCTGTTCCTGTTGAAATAAGATCATACTGAAACAATGGTACTATATACGATAAATACTTAAGAATAACATTCTCTTTATTATCAATAATTAATGTATTATCAGTAACCCATACGTCTTTTACTATATGTACATTACCTATACTTCCAACTCTTCCAGTTGTTATTACTTCTTTTTTTACATTTAACTTATTGATTGTTCCAATCTTACCATTAGAACCAATAATATCATATTCTCCATTTAAAGAATATTCGTCTTTAGCAACATACTCTCCGCTATCAATATTACACACATGTTTTAGTTTTCTAATTTCCCAATCTTTAGGTATTTCACCAATCCATTCGATACCGCTGTCTTTCATTTTTCTAGACATTATATGCACCCTCCATACCAAATAAAGATTCTAGAGATTCACTGATATTTAATTCTAGTTCCTTTAATCTTTCTTCAATTACTTCTGATTTTTCTGGCGCCTGATATTTATAAAAATATCTTGTAAAAGGTATTTCATATCCTACCTTCGTTTTATTTTTTTCAATCCACGCATCTGAATTATAAGGTTTCACTTCTCTATTGAAATAAGAATCTATATCTTCAACTAATGGAACATTTTCATAATCACGTTTTGATGTATCTGCAACTGGTTTATTTTGTTTTCCCTTTGTAATGATATTTCCATTTTCATCATAGGTTGGTGTTTCAATTTGAATTCTGTTATAACCAAAATCTTCATTATTGAAAATTTTAGATTCACACACTTTTCCATCTAATGTATATGTAGCATTCTTGAATTCACCATATGCTTTTACAATAATTTCTCTATCTTTTGTAGTTATATCATTTCTTTTATTACCAAGACTTTTTCTTCTTGATACAACCATTTGAGATGCATCGATTAATTGCACCTTTCCTTGTCTATGAAGAGGTTTATTCTTTGAAATAAGCCAAATATATGTAGTAATACCAGTATTGTAAAATACATCATTTGAAAGTTGTACAATTGTGTCTAACCAGTCATTTTCAATCATATATCTTCTAATTTCAGATTCTCCAGATTCTGCAGCACCTGTAAATAATGAAGAACCATTATGAATAATTGCCATACGCCCATCATCTTTTAATTTTGCTATTCCATTTAAATCAAACAACATTTGACCATCACTAATTTTAGGTAATTTAGTACAGAATCTTCCTGCATCTCCTAACTCATGTTCCTTTTCTATTGCAGTTTTTTCTCTTTTATAATCAATTCCAAAAGGCGGATTCGAAATAATATAATCAAATTTATAATTATGAAATTGATCTTCTGAAAGGGTATTACCTTTTTTCATGTTACTAGCATTTTGGCCATGAATAAGTGCAGAACTTTTAGCTATAGCATATGTCTCAGGATTTAATTCTTGTCCAAATGTTCTAACATCTGCATCTGCATCTAATTCTTTTAATCTTTCAGTCATACAAGTAAGCATTTGAGAAGTTCCCATTGTCATATCATATACTGTTTTTGCAACACCTTCCTCAATCATCATTTCCTTTTCTTCTGAAATAAGAAGATCTGTCATGAGATAAATAATATCTCTACTTGTGAAGTGTGCTCCTGCTTGTTCATCATAAGATTCTGAGAAACGTTTAATTAAATCTTCAAAAATATATCCCATATCTACTGAACTAATTTTATCAGCACCCATATAAGCCCATGGTTTATTAAATGCCTCTACAACTAAGAATAATAAATCTCCATTTGCAAGTTTTCTAATTTCATTATCAAAGTCGTAATTTTCTAGTATTTCTTGAATATTTTCAGAAAATCCATTTATATAATCCTTAAAATTTTCTTCTATATGTGTGGGATCTTGTGTTAGTTTTTGAAAATCATAATTACTAGTATTATAAAAACTATAACCTGATGCTCTTTCTAAAAATCCATCTATGACTTCTAAATGTTTTACTTTTTCATAAGTTTCTAATACTTTATCTTTCGTTGGAATTAAAACATCATTGAATCTTTTTAATACACAGAAAGGTAATATTACTTTCCCATATTCATGTGGTTTGTAATAATCTCTGATAAGATCAGCAATTCCCCAAATTAAAGCTGATTTTTCTTGAATGTTAATAGTTGTTTGATTTTGTAATTCTGTCATTATATTTCCCCTTTCAATTTTAAATGACTTTTATATGTATTTTTTCTATATCTTAGATACAGACATTAATTGATATTACAATATTTATACTATTTTCTATAATATATATCATAATATTTGTTTTTACAATAAATTAGAAGAACTATCTTTAAAATAATTATTAGATATAACAATATCTGAATGATAACATTACTTATTAATCTACACTTCCCATTTTTTGTGCAATTTTTGTGTATTCACATTGAATCATATTTAAAATTTTAGATAAAACACGTGTAATCAATAAATTCCATTGATTATCTACTACCATTAAATAATTATTTATAGTATTTATTAAATATATTGCAGAATGTTCAGCTGCAATATTTAAACCATAAGGACTTTGACCTACTAATGCAATTTCATTTTCTGAATTTGGAGGTAAGCATAATGATTTTGTTACTCCTTGTGGAGTAGTATGCAATAACTTACATTGTTTTTTATATTGTGTTTTCCAAATTGTTGAATACTCATTTTCAAAATTACATTTTATAAAAATTTTGTTAAATGTAATGTTTTCATTTGTTCTGAATAAACCACTATTTCTTGCCCATTCATATTTTACATGTTCTATAAAATCTTGTTCATCTTGTTCAATTAAATTATACTTTTCATCCATTTTAGTTGTTATATCTTTAACCATATTATCAATAATAAGTTCAACACTCTCTTTGGATATATCTTCCATATTTTCAATTATTCTATTTATTTTTTCTTCCATTTCTATTTCTGTTTCTGAATTTTCTTCTATATCTTGAATAATTAATTTAAATGAATCATTAACTAAATCATTTATATAATTTTTATACATATAATTATCTCCTTTATAAGTTAATAACATTGTTCAAACTATCTACATATTAATTACATCTATTCTATCAATCAAGTGTGTAAATACTTTAATCATACATCTATAAAAAAATAGAAATATCATTACAACATTTACACAATCAACAAACTATTGATATTGCTGGATTGCAAGGTATTACCCATTGTGTTTTTTCATCCTTAAATAATTTACTATTCACATTTGTTGTCATTATATCTTCCTCATTCTCCCCATTTTATATTTTTAATTTTTATAAATATTATATATAATCTATTTTAACATCAATCTCCACAAAAACAACCACTGAACCCAAATGCACCTACCAAGCTGACCAAAATCAACACCCCTAAACTTAACCGAACCTACTTAATCTTCAAAAATTACCACTATTGACTCAAAAATACCCACGAGTTCTCCAAAAGCACCTCCACTCGATTCAAATGAACCCACTATATATCTAAAAACATTCCCACTCAACTCCAAAGTTCCCACCAGGTCTCCAAAAATCACACCATCCTGACCAAAATCCACGCATTCGACAAAAAACATCCCATCACTTGACTCAAAAGTCTACCCTTACCGTATTTTCTTCTCTTTTATCCAAACCAAAATACGAATAAAACTGATGAAAACATGGACCAAATAACTCCTCTACTATATAACTCTTTTAAAAAATATAATTTTTTTTTCAAAAAGTGAAGCTTTAGAACAAGACTTTTTCCATACTTTTTAAGTATAATTAACTTAAGAGAATATATATAAAATTTTTCACTACTAACTCTCACTACACAACCACAACAAAACGCAGCAATATATAAAACACATTCTCAAATTTTCAAATAAAAGGGGTGTTCAATTATGAAGTATACTATTTCTGGTTTTTCTCAACTAGCTGCTGTAAATTTCAACCTAGATTCTGTTGATTTACATATGCTTAGATGGATTGTTGATTTTATCGATTCAAATCGCATGCGTTCTATGACGCTTGATGGTGAGAAGTATTATTGGGTTTCTTACCAAGGGTTAATCGATGATTTGCCGATTTTATATTTGAAAAAGGATGCGATTTATAAGAGACTTAAGCGTATGTGTGAATTGGGAATTTTGAAGAAAAAGACTGTTTTTTCTGGTGGGAAGTTTTCTTATTTTACATATGGTGAAAATTTTAATGAGCTCTTAAAAAGCTATGAACAGCTAGAATATGAAGCTAAGATGAGACAGCAAAATGAAATTGAGCAACTGTGTAAAAATTTTCAACATTATCTTTCACAACAAAATCAAGAAGAGCGATCTATTGCTAATGTTGCTATAATTTTTTATATGTCTTTTTTTAAATCTCCACCTCAATCTAAAAATGAATTTTCAATTCTTTATAATTGGATGGACGATTTTAAGTTATTAGTACCAAAACTGCCAAAGTTTACACACTATCAAATTCGTATCATCATTTACTGGATTTTTAGTACAGATAATAGATGGTCTAGTATAATTAAGTCACCATCTTTATTATATAAATATTTTCCTTATATAGCACATGAAGCTTCACTAGATAAAGAATATCTATCTCTATATCAAGATAAGTATATTAAGTGGTGGTAATATAAATACCTATATTTATGACATAGATTTTTCGGTTTTAAGTTAGATTTTATACTTATTAATACAAATACAATACCCCGTGTATGAACGGCATTTAAAATCCCATACACGGGGTATTTTACATATATTTCCACAAATTTATCTTTGTATTAACAACCTTTTTTTACATAATTCTTATTTAAAGTAATCCAACCATCGCGATATGGAACGTAACCCCATTCGCCATTTTCGGAAAGCTTTGTTATCTTGTATCTTATGCCTTCTTTTGGAACTGTGTAGATTATTTGAGAATGGATATTTGGTGATTTTCTTATGTTCACCTTTCCCAATGTCTTTATATAAAATGGGAGTTCAACTCTTAAATAGTTTTTTTCAAATCCATTTAATCCAGAGCTTTTTATTATTGTGGGATAGTCTTTATAACAGTAATTTTGGTCGGCTACGTTACTTCCGATTCCCGGAATTTTTTTGCTTGTTAGGAAGTTTACTTCTCCACCAAATTGCCACATTGATATTTTATATGTTGTGTAAGTTGAGCGTGTTGCATATTGTGCTATCCAGTGATCGTATTGTTTCAAATCTTCATCATCTAACTTATCTCTCAATATATATTTTCCTGAATATATTCCAACATAATATCCAGCTTTTTTTATCTCTTCCAAACAAGTTACAACAGCTCTTGTAAGTGCTGATCTACTTGTTGAGTTTAAAGTTGTTATATCTTCAACATCAAGCCAAATTGGATATTCAAATTGTTTACCTTTTATAGCATTTAATATAAATTCAGCTTCTCTTCTTGCTGTTTGTATACTATTGCATCTTGAATAAAAATAAACTCCAACAGGCATTCCAACTTCCTTAGCTCCTCTATAAAACTCTTCAAAATAAGGATCTAAATAAAGATTATGTCTGTTTGATGTGCTTGCAAACCCCACTCTAAGAATCGCAAATTTAACACCAGCATTTTTGACCTTTTTCCAATCTATTGGGTGATTGTACTTGCTCACATCAATCCCCCATACTTTTATTGCCATTTTATCACCTTCCTGATGTCCATTATTAACTTTTTACTTTATAAAATATAAAACCATTGTAGTTCTTGTAAATATTAATAAAAGACAAATTATTTCTTACTAATATTTTATAAAATTTCTAGCCAAAAAGTGACATTATATGCACATTTTATTTGTTAAAAAACAGTAATCTATATGTATATTTTAAAAATTTTTATACAAAATACTATTGAGGTGATAAAATGCTAAATTTAAATACTAAAGAAAAAAGTCTTTTAGAAGACGCTAAAGAACATGAAACTTTATGTGTCGCAAAATATAAAGACCATGCAGAAAAAACAAATTGCCAAGAGTTAAAAAATCTATTTAATTCCTTAGCTTCAAAAGAACAACAACATTTAGACACTATAAATCAAATTCTAAACGGAACAGTGCCAAATATAAACCAAAACGCGAGCCAAGGTCAAGGAAATGAGCAAAATACACAATCTGAATTTAACTTAGGAAATTTGCAAGGCCAAATTCAAATGAACTACAACGAAGGCGATAAACTCCTATGCCAAGATGCTCTATCAACAGAAAAATATGTTTCATCTACATATAATACTTCGATTTTTGAATTTAGAGATACAAATATAAGACAAGTTTTAAACCATATTCAAAAGGAAGAACAAGAACACGGCGAACAAATTTATAATTATATGAATAAACATGGAATGTATAATTAAAAAATAAAGCCATCGCAAACTGATCTTTGAAATTTAGATATAATTTCTAAAATTAAGGTCAATTTGCGATGGTCATATGATTCTTTTAAACAACTTTGTGATAATTCTTTGTATCACTTTTATCACAAAGTCGTTAAAAAGAATTACAGTGTGTGTAAATGATATGATTTATCTTTAGAAAAAAATCAAATCCCAATACTTATAGATATAGGATTTTAAACATCATAAATAACCCTATATCTTTTATAATCTATGAAAAAGCATTATAAGAAATTATATTGTGGGCGATTCCGAAGATTATCATAAATAAAACTGCTATATAGTTATTTAACCAAATTGCCTCAAAAATAAAGTAAATCACAGGAAAAACGGCAAGTGGCATAGGTACAAATAAAAACTTTTTACCCAATAAGTCTACATCACGCCCACCTAAAAAATATCTAAACCAGACCATATAATATAAAATAAGGAATATTAAACCTATAAACATCCAAGCACTAGTAAAATCTACTTTTTCCTTGCTAACTAAAAATACAATCGCCAACATGTATAACATTCTTGTAGACTGTTCAATAATCTCTAGTATTTTGTTTGTTTCTTATTGTGTAGTTGGTGCATTTTTCGGTGGCAAAATTACATACACAATATTTATAAGCATAGGCAATAAAAATACAATTAATCCAATCCATGAAAATCCTAATTTGACATTATTCATCATTTTTCCCCCTTTATATTCGCTCCTAATACTTCCTTTGCTTCTTTGCACCATTTTAGATAAGCTTCATATGAATTTATCCCAAACTTTATAGTTAATATAAAATATTTATGGGCTTCTTCGTAAATAGGCGCGTTTTCCAATTGCACTACATATTTTTTTAAAACTTCCAACTGACGCCTTATTTTATCTTCAAATTCATTTATATGATTTATCGTAATTTCTGACCCAACCTCGCTGCCAAAGAACAATTTTAAAAGTGTTTCATATCTCAATTCATCCTTTATCACAGATTTTTTAAGCCACTCTTTAAGCACTTCTCTACCATGATTATAAAGATAAAGTTTTTCACGTTACAATTTCAAATTATTAATGTAAACTAATTCAATCAACAAATTAACTATGAGTTAAAATTATTAAATTTTACTTAACTATAGTTCAATTGTATTTGCTAGTTAAAATTGATACTATTTAAGTATGGATCCAAATTTTAAATTTGAGGTGAAAAAATGAAAATAAACGAAATTATAAAATTAAAAAGGAAAGAATTAAACCTTACCCAAGAGCAAGTAGCTGAGTATTTAGGTGTAACAACTCCAGCAGTTAATAAGTGGGAAAAGGGGAACTCATACCCAGATATTACGCTTTTGACCCCTTTGGCTAGGTTATTAAGAGTAGATTTAAATACTCTACTATCATTTAATGATGAGCTTAATGATTATGAAATTGGAAAATTCACAAATGATTTAGCTACTATTGTTGAAACAAAAGGATATGATTGTGCCTTTAAAATAGCAATGGATAAAATATATGATTATCCAAACTGCTATAAATTAATTTATTCAGTTTCATCTTTCTTGCAAGGTGCTTTGTATTTGTATTGTGTAGACGATAAAGATAAATACGAAAATGAAATTGAAAAGCTCTTTATTCGTGTAAGCAACTGTGATGACTTAGAACTTGCCAATAATGTAAATTCGTTATTAATTTCTAAATATATTCAGAGAAAAGATTACGACAGTGCGCAAATGTTAATTGATAAATTACCTAATGTATCAATTAATAAGAAACAACTTCAAGCAAATTTATATATTAGTCAAGATAAATTAAAAGATGCCTGTGAAATTTTAGAAAAAGAAATTCTTTTTATGGCTAACTCAATCCAAAGCTCTCTACTTAATTTGATTAATATCGCTTTGAAACAAAATAAATTTGATTATGCACTAATTTATTCAGACAAAATAAAACAAACAACTGAAATATATAATTTATGGGACTATAATAAATATGTTGGCGACTATCAAATAGCTATGGAAACCAAAGACACAAAAAAGATTATAGATACATTAAAATCTATGTTGAATTCTATTAAAAAGCCTTGGACATTAAATAATTCACCACTTTATAAACATATTTGTGATAACCCAAAATCTAATTCTAACGATAATAAATTGGGACAAATTCTCATAAATAACATAATTAAAGAACTTGAATGTAGTGATGAAATAGACTTTTTAAGAAAAGAACCTGAATTTATAGAATTATTAAATGAATATAAAGCAGAAAACTAAAAAAGATATATACTACAGATAATTTCAAGAATTGGAGATGATATTTTGAGATATGTAATAGTAAGCGTTGTCAAAGGTCCTGCTGGCAATTTTAACAACAATTTAAGAAAAGAAGTCTTTGAAAAACTGGGAGCAAAGTCGTCAAAACTTCCTGCACACTTTACGATAAAAGCTCCATTTGAAGCCGATGATATTTCTGATTTGGACAAAGTTTTACAAGATTTTGCAAAAAATCACAAAGCTCAAGATTACAAAATAAAGGGTTATAATCACTTCGACAACAGGGTAATATACATGGACGTACATATGAGCAAGGAATGTAAAATCTTACATGATGAACTTATAGAAGAATTAGAAAAGCTTCCTTATATACATTTTAAAGCCCACGATTATAAAGATAAAGTTTTTCACGTTACAATTTCATCTAAAAAAATTCAAAAAATATACGACGAGCTCTGGGAATATGTAAATAATATACCTTGTGATTTTGATTGTAAGTTCGACAATGTTAGCGTGTTTAAATGGGAAGATAATACTTGGAAGTTGTACAAAGAATATTTATTTATTTAGTAAACATATTGATATCTTATACTTATCTTGTTTAAAATTTTCCATATTATACTACTTCTATAGATTTTATTCTATAGATGTAGTATAATTATTTGAATAAAGGAGGTTTTCTATATGAAATTAAAAAAACATATATAGAAATTATATTCTTATTCATAATGATTATTTTAAATGGATATATTTACATGTCATACTTGCCTAAAAAATATTATTTAAATAAAAATTTGACCTTTAATAAACTTAGTTCATTTGATAATAATATTATGACTTTAAGTGGTATTGTTTTTTTAATTAGTATTCTTTTTTTATTTATAAAATTATTTAAATATTTCTTTTACTATCATAATAAAAAATAGGCATATTTTAAAAATATATAAAAGTACTGAAACATTATGATTAAGTACTAACCCATACGCTATATATGATTGTTTATATAATATATAGTTATATCGCCAAGAATTTTCAGACTTTTTTTAAAATTGCAATTTTTCAATCTTTTTATGCTATAATTGTAGTACAATATATAATAAGGGGTGATATTTATGAATAATTTTTTTAAAAAAATCATTAACTTCATAAAAGGGGAGATTATTATAATGGTTTTTATATCTTTCACAATACTTGATTTAGGTGTATATTTGTTAATAAATTATGGTTTTGAACTAATATATTCTAAATTTAACATAATCAATTTATTATTAGGAACATTGGGGATAATATTAATAATAATATTTTTTATAATGTTATATAAAGAAATTTGCTTAACAGTCAAAAATGACGAACAGAAATAATATTGAAAATAAAGGCATAGGCTAAATTACCACGCCTATGCCTTCTAAAAAATTATCATAGAAAGTTTTTCACAGAAAAAATTTCAGATGCTCTTTTTGTATCAAATCAAAAAACTTTTTCTAAAAAATCATATTCATCTAAATAATTAAAACACGTAAATGAAAACTGGCCATTCATTGAATTTGGTTTTACTCTAGACATGCTTATAAATATTGCATTGTTTACGTTTTTCCTGATGTCAACGATATTTTCGCTTCCACAAGAATCTAAAACTAAAATAACATTAGGTGTTTGCCAGCCCTTGTAGCTGTGATATGAACAAACTTTTAGTCTGCCTGTGCCGCCTCTAAATTTCCATTTTTCATTTCTTCTCTTTTTTGTGTTTTTTCCTTTATTCATATCATATACATGAGATACTTTTAGTCCTTTATCACTAAAAAACTTTACAATATCTACACCTGTATTTTCATTCGTAGTTAAAATCGTTATATCTTCTAATTGATTATTTTCTCTGAGTTCTTTTATTTTTAAATCAATTCTATTTAATTTATCTTCTTTGGAGTCTGTATCACAATTTATCCACTCCATCTTGCTAAGTAAACTTATTTGAGTAGAATTATTTTTAGGAATCAATATATTTTCTGCATCTATGCCCAATTTTTCTCGTATAAGTCCTATTTTTTCAATTATCTCTGGTGGCATTCTATATGAATATTTTAAACTTCCAGGTTGCCCCCTGAACCCTATGTTTTTCGTCTGCTTATTATCTTCAATCCATATTCCATGTTCATATAAATCTTGTGATTTATCATACACAATAAATAATTCCCCCTTTTTAGTATAAAATTTTTCAAGAAATCTAATCCAATCTCCTCTAAAATCTTGTCCCTCATCTATTAATATGTAATCATACTTAAGTTCATATGGTAACGGATTTTTATCAATAAAATTTTCAAGACATTTAATCCAATCTTTTGTAAAATCATAATCTTTATTATAAATATCATATTTATCATATGGAAGCTTTATACAATATGATGCAGCTACAACTTTTAGAAATTCATGAAAATATAATACACTTAGGTTTTGTTTCAACTTCCATCTATCATCTAGTCCAAATTGTTGGCTACACAAATCTTTTAGATAATGTCTTAAGGTTATATTGTATGTCAAAATAAGCACACGATAATCTTTTTTCAATGCTCTAGCTGCCTTTTCAGCCAAGACTAGTGATTTGCCTGCTCCAGCAACTCCGCCCCATCTACGTATAGAGTTTTGTTTTAATTTTGCCAACTCTAATTGTTCTCCAATTAGTTTAAATGGCTTTTTTCTTTCATAATTATAATCTGCATATTGTAAATTTCTAATTAATTGAGATACCATATTTTCTAACAGGCCATCTTTATTATATTTGGATTGTATAACTTC
>OGCO01000214.1_pt1 | contig 98378 bp, 99 predicted proteins | sample 1570171 | NCBI WGS metagenome assembly OGCO01 (sample SAMEA4370583, study PRJEB24528) | human gut metagenome
AGTATTTTCTGCGCACGGAGAAGAAATGCCGCACCAATACCGTGTGGGGCTACATGATTGTGTTGAAACACATCGTTTCCATTGCAAGGAACAACGGGCGTTTGCCGTTCAATCCCTTTGCCGGATATATCAACTCTCCCGAAAGCGTGGATAGGGGCTACCTCACCCAAACGGAGATACAGACGCTCATGGACGCACCGATGAAGAACGCCACCCACGAGCTTGTACGGGACTTGTTCGTCTTTTCTGTTTTCACGGGTTTGGCGTATTCGGACGTGAAGAACCTCACCGTCGACCGCCTGCAAACATTCTTCGACGGCAACCTGTGGATAATCACCCGAAGAAAGAAGACCAACACCGAATCAAACATCCGCCTTTTGGACGTTCCCAAGCGTATCATCGAAAAGTACAAGGGGCTGGCAAGGGACGGTCATGTTTTCCCCGTTCCGAGTAACGGAAGCTGCAACAAGATACTCAAAGATATAGGCAGACAATGCGGCTTCAAGGTACGTTTGACCTACCATGTGGCACGCCACACGAACGCCACGACCGTACTTCTGTCGCACGGCGTACCCATCGAAACGGTGAGCCGCCTTTTGGGACACACGAACATAAAAACCACCCAAATTTACGCCAAAATCACCGCCCAGAAGATAAGCCAAGACATGGAAACCTTGTCGCACAAGTTAGAGGAGATGGAGAAGAACATCTGCCGAGCCATTTAGTCACCTTAAAACAGCATACCGATGAAAGAAGAAAGGAACATCATCACGATAGATGAATACGGCAATATCTCCCTGCCGACCGACATAGGCGCAACCGCCATGACCGAGTGGGAAATCTGCGAATTGTTCGGGGTTATCGCCCCGACGGTTCGGGCAGGGATAAAGGCACTCTGCAAGAGCGGGGTATTGAAAGAGTACGACATCAAACGCCTTGTCTGTCTATCGGACAGAAGCAGCATAGAGGTTTACGACCTCGAAACGATAACCGCCCTCGCTTTCCGTGTCGAATCGTTCGGGGCGGCGAAAGTACGCAAAGTGTTGTTGGAGCGGATAACGCACCGGCTAAAAGAGAAAACGACGGTTATCGTGTCTGTCGTTGCCGACACCGAGCCGAGCCGCCGATGGATGGCGTAACGGTCTGTCGGTCGGGGTATCAGTTCGTAATACGGTCATACATTCATACGGTCATACCGTCGCACGGACGGAAAGGGGCTGTTTCCCGACCGCAGGAAAGCGGAGCAGTCATTCCCGTTTACAAAGGCGAAGCAAGCACGGGGCTTTCCGTCGGCTGCAAGGTCGGGCGGCTACGCCGTTAGGGGAACAATCTCCACCCTCATGCTTCGGGTAGTATTTTTCCCCTAAACCTTGCATCCGACCGCCCCGAGCAAAGAAGCCTTTGAAAACGGAAACGACCGCCCCGCCGCCCACCACCGACCGAAAGGGAAAAATAATAAGGTGGGCTGCGGTATTGTCGGTAAAGTCGGCACAGCGAATGCGGACAACCAAGTACACAAAGCGGATTCAACCGCCGAGCCGATAAGACACGGGCAGACCGCCGGCACGCCGCAGGGTATTTACGAAGAAAATACCGTAGCTTATTAGGGAATTTTCCGAGCCGCAATACTCCGTATCGCTGAAAATTCCCCAATAAGGCAAGGGGCAAGCCCCTCTGCACACCCCGTTGAGGACGGCATTTTGCCGCCCTCAAAGATAGTCAAGTTTATTGTTTCACAAGCTAAAAAAGAAAGGAAAAATATATGGGTTTCGTAGTATTGCACATGGAAAAGGCGCACGGTTCCGACAGCGGAACGACCGCCCACATCGAGCGTTTCATCATACCGAAGAACGCAGACCCCACACGCACACACCTTAACCGAAAACTCGTCACTTACCCCGATGGGATAAAAGACCGCACGGCAGCCATTCAGAAAAGATTGGAGGAAGCAGGACTGACACGCAAAATCGGGAACAACCAAGTTCGGGCAATCCGTATCAACGTGTCGGGAACGCACGAGGATATGAAGCGTATCGAAAAGGAGGGTAGACTTGATGAATGGTGTGCCGACAATATGAAATACTTTGCCGACCTGTTCGGCAGGGAGAATATCGTGGCAGCGCACCTGCACAGGGACGAGGAAACGCCGCACATACACATCACACTCGTCCCGATTGTCAAGGGAGAACGCAAGCGCAAGAAACGTGAGGAACAGGTAAAGAAGCGGTATCGAAAGAAACCAAACAATGCCGTCCGTCTGTGTGCCGATGACATAATGACACGCTTGAAGTTGAAATCATACCAGGACAGTTATGCCGTAGCAATGGCAAAGTACGGTCTGCAACGTGGCATAGACGGTTCGCAGGCTCGCCACAAGTCCACGCAGCAGTATTATCGGGACATACAGAAACTTGCCGATAGCTTGAAATCGGAAGTGGTGGATTTGCAGGAACAGAAAACCGAAGCGGAGCAGGAACTCAGACGAGCCAAGAAAGAAGTACAGACCGAGAAACTGAAAGGCGCGGCCACCACCGCAGTGACCAACATCGCTGAAAGTGTCGGTTCTCTTTTCGGCAGTAACAAAGTCAGAACATTGGAACGCAGAAACGAGGACTTGCAAGACCGCATCCTTGAACTTGAAGAAGAAGCACGACAAAAGGAACAGCAACAGGCGAAGCACATACAGGAGATAACGAATGCTTACGAACAACGACACCGCAAGCTGTCCGAGTTCGTGGATTATGTCAAGCACTATTTCCCGTATGTGGAGAAACTGATGCCGACCATCAAGTTTCTGCGTGATACGCTGAACTTTGGCGATGCTGTCATCAGAAAATTATGTACGTTCAAGGATGTTTCCATCAAAGGGGAACTCTATTCTTGCGAGTTCAACCAGCATTTTAAGGCTGATAAAACGATATGTTCACTTAAAGAGGACAAAGAGGGGAAATACAACCTCCACATAGATGGCGTTTCACATGTCAGTTGGTTCAGACGGAAGAAAGAGGAGTTTATGGAGAAACTGAGACCACAAGTAAGAAGCCAAAACAGAGGTATTAAGCTGTAAATCATAATAAAGTCCGTGATAATTGAATGTTACATCACGGACTTTTTGTACTTTTGTATCAAAAAGTAAGTAGAATGAAAGGACAACGAACTAAAACAATCTGCATTGTGCAACATAGCATTTCGAACGGTGCTAATGGCGACCATCGTAAGAGATTAGTAAACATGAAAAGATTGACAGGTTATTGCCTAATCTTTCTATTCAGTTGTCTTATCGGAGGTTCTTGTGGTAATCCACAAAAATCTAAGATTAGTTCGGATTATGGAGGGGATACAATCTATACGACCTTTAATGAATATGACAAAACAGTTTTGTCTTATGAAGAGGAAATTATCAAGCACATAAAACAAGAAGCGATTATTATAGCACAAGACAGTAATAGTATCTGTAATACGGGACTTAAGCTTATTGGTACTATTCTCAATTCCGAGAATGATACAATAACACTCTTGGAAGAAAACGATGTATTTGGACTATTACAATGTCCGCATGGAAATGGGAAAATTGTTGTGTATAAAAACAAGATTCGGCAGGGCTATTATTCAAATTTCTACAAGGGATTTTTTGCAGAAGTAAAAAATAATCTATTATGCATAAAAGATGTGATGGACGTAGATTCCGAAGGTAATTTTATCTTTGGCAAACTCAACCTAATAGACTTTAGAAAAGAGATACCAAATAATATCTTCATTTATGTAGATAATGAATTTGGAGATGAACATGTTTTCATAAATAATACTGAATAAAGGACTTCGTTTTATGATAATCAAGAAGATAAATACTTATAAGTATCAGATTATTGCTCTCCATTTAATTGGACTTATCCTTTGTCTTATTATCGCATATAAACAAATTCATCTGCGATGGCAGCTCGGATATGTCGTATTTTGGACAACGGCAATATTCGGAATCATGTTCATGTTCTTTATGTTGAAAAGATATTGGACTAATGTCATCGCTAAATTATATGGCTTTCTATGGATTCCTTTTTCCTTAATCGGGCTGTTTTTTCTATTGTTACTTGGCAACCTATCTTTTGTGAAACAGATGAATTTGTAATGAGAAAATCAGGTGGATTTATGGGCTTTGAAACGGCTGTCTTATATCGAAAATATGGCTTGCGGGAATTGGAACTGCATCGATATGAATTGGTCTTTCCTGAGTCCATCACTCCGTTAGATTCTCTTGGCGCAATCATTATCTATGGTGAATATCCCGATGGAGAGGGCGGATGCAGCAAAGGAACGGTTATCTACCCGATAGATGATTATACATATTATAATCACATTGACGAAATCAAAAAATATGCTGAGCAAAAGGGTATCGAATACTGTGATTTTAATTGAGAAGCGCGAATACATAGAAACATATTTCTCCAACGAATAAAAGGGACAGTTGGGTAATACTAAAAACGGCAGAATATGAAACTTACCAATAGCCGATTGGGGAAGAAGCCTGTTTTTATCGGGCTTTTAATCCTTATAACTTTAATCATGATGACAGCCGTATTGAAAAGATGTATCACGATTGATACGGATGATGTAGAACGTGTTGGAAATGAAGTAGTCAAAATGATTGACAACTTCAAAAACAAGAATGGACGACTGCCAAATGGACTTGATGAGTTAGGTACTCCTTTTATAGGTAATAACGAAACGTACGAATATCGGGGGTATATCTTTTATTACGAACCTGAAAAATATGGGTTCAAAAAAGACTGTCATTATTGGCTTTATATTACATTTGGTCCTGATGAGGATTACATTTATTATTCTCGGCGAAATTATTGGTTATGGAATTATGATGCAGATAAAATAGCGGAAAAGAGAGAAGATTTATTTCACGAAGTCTTTACCGCCTACAAGCCCAAATGGGAATGTGATAGCCTGTGTGCAAATATTGACAGCATCAATACGATTTACCCCATTGCACCAGACTCGTTGATTTATTGTCGGCAATATTATGAAGATGGAAAAATCGCAGCTGAGGGTTGGATGCTTCAAGATTGGGACAGAGAATCTGATTACAGCGATAATATTGGCATTTGGAAGTATTACACAAGAGATGGCATAATGATTGAAAAGGATTGGGGAAGACATATGGTGAAATGAACACATCTCATATTTCAATAGTATAAATCAACGGTCAGTTTGAGACTTTTCGATTTTTTTGCTACTTTTGCATCAAGACGAGCAACAATGATGGCAAAATGAAGCAAAACGTAGAAATAGATACGGTTGCTAAGTCATTACCTCAAAATTGAGTAATTCTCCCAAAGTCCTTTGTATAAGGCACTAACAAAGGTATTCCAAAATTACACAAATAATTGGTGACAACCAAATGCAGGGCTGTATAACCGCTATTTTTCAGAATGTAAAATAGTCTGAGACAGGAGAGTATCGGACGATATACTCTTTTGGAGTGTATCCGGAGAATAGCTTAAACTCTTTAATCATGTGGGATTGGTCGGTGTACCCACACTCGTATGACAGTTGGGCAAAACTTATTCCCGGATTATGCTGCAAGACTGATAAGGTACGTTGCAACCTGACTATGCGCATAAAATCTTTGGGTGTCGTTCCTATGTTTTCCGAGAAAATCCGGGAGAATTGTTTCTCACTCAAACACGCAATATCCGAAAGTGTCTTGATATTTGTTTGAGAGGACTTGTTGATATGGTGTATCACTTCTGCCAATCGTGGCAGATGATAATTTGTCCCATACAATAGACACTTGTAGAAATAATCTTCTATAAGTGCAATGCTGGTATCGTGATTTTCGCTGTCTTCAACTTTATGTGCTAAATCGCGCAAAACTGTATTTTCAATATCCTCAATCGCCACATTCCTGTCACGCTGTAAAGTGACTGGCATACGAAAGAATATTTTTGCCGCATGAGGCTGGAATACTACCACTATCATTTCAATGTCACCGGTTGAAGTCACATCTGAATAACGGCTTTCCTGACCGCAAATAAAACTCTGCGGCTGTAATTCATCACGGTTCGTGACTTTCAGCCTTTCGCCACGATGGAACACAAGCGACATACAGCCAGTCGGCAAAGTGCGTTGCGACACTATGCCGGAGGTACTATCCTGCAATATCCAATAATACCGTATGAACGGTTTTAAGGCAGGCGTAGGCTGTATGATTCTGAATGTCTGCATCCTGCAAAATTACAACATGACAATTTCCGATGATAGTAAAAAATAGACATTATTGTTTAGTCACAAGTATTATTCCGCCTATAATTGCACAAGCCCCCAAGATAGTCCAGACAGAAATCGGTTCGTCAAGTATAATATATGAGGCGATAATCGTCACGAGTGGAACCAGATAGATAAAATTTGCTGTCATCTCAGGCCCAAGCATTTTTATTGAGGCATTCCACATCAAATAACACAAGAAAGATGCTATAATCCCTAAAAACAGAAGATTGCCAATCACCGGAAAAGTCCATTGGAAATCTATATGCCCGAAAGCATTAGAGGCAATTAAATATGCAATGGCAGTAAGAGTGCCATAACCGAACACTTTTCTCGTAATAAAGAGATTGTCATAATGCTTGTTCAGCCGTTTCAGTATTAGGCAATAGATAGCCCATGAAATTGCAGCTGCAACGGTCAGTATATCACCCAACGGATTGATGCCGAAATTGAGAGAGCCATTCAAGATTACTAACGCTACTCCTGTCAAAGAAATGAAAGAACCAATCCATGCACTTACCGAAATCTTGTCGTGGTAAATTCCTCTACCTAATATCATGGTGAATATAGGCGATGTGCATATTATAAGGGAAACATTCGACGCAAATGTTATTCCAAGTGCTGAATTCTCGGCAATAAAATAGATTGAGCCACCTGTAAGACCGGCAAAAAGTAACGACATCTCATCCTTTACGGTCTTAGCGAACAATATTTTGTGTGAAAACATCAGGATACAGAGGTAAGCGATAGCGAACCTTATTATGAAAATAACAACCGGAGTAAGTCCGCTAACTATAAGTGTCTTAGTGGAAACAAATGTGATGCCCCACACGCCTACCGTCATAAACGCAAGTAGCACATAGGGCAACTTTTTATGTCTTGTTCTAACATCTCTTACTGATTGTATTTCCATATCTCCAAATGTCATTTATTGAGGATTGTGGCTTTCTACCAAATTCTCCATACCATAATGATTATATTGCAATACGGGCAAACTCACGATTTATCCAGATGGTAGCCTCATTTCCGATAAAACGGATAAGCACATAGTTCGGATCTGCTGCGCCGCCGGGGAAATAATTTATAAAATACTCCTGCCACATCCGTTTACGGGTCTCATCATCCGTAATGATTTCGACTGTGCCGCGCAATGCAACACTATCGCCATAAAACGAGTAGGAAAGCCCGGCTTTGGGATTGAGCCTGAAATCGGCAACCTTTTCGGAGTCTGCTGCGGTCACTACCCAGACCTCATTGCATCCTAACGAATGAATTTTATCCAACGGCACAGGGCGAGGAAAACCATCCGCATTGACCGATGCCAACGTAACCTCTTTGCACTGCGAAAGCAGGTGTGTAGCTTTTTCAATCAAACTTCTTTCATCTTTCTCTTTCCAGCGTTTGAGTGTTGGGAAGATTTGTTGCATTTGAGCCTTTGCCTGTTGGGGCGTAAGATTCCAACCCGTTTCCTTGTTAATCTGGTCGGTAAACTGAGTGCAGAACTCTATCATCTGGCTCATGTTGAAATCTTGGAGAAAAACACCTCCTTTGTAGCAGTAGCCGCAATAGTCCTCGCTTTTGCTGCCGTCAGAATTTGTGCCGATATTACCCACAACAAGAGGCATACCGCAGCTTTGACAAAATTTTTGTTCCATATGTTCTATCATTATTTTCAAATAATCAACGTCATCTTTTTTTGAATTTCTCTTTTGCGTATTCGTAGGATTCAAGGATGTAAGGCTTTAATAATTCAAATGTCGCTTCAGATGGGGTTAAAGCGCAAATCCAGCCCATCCACGCATAGACCGGATGCGGTATAATAACATCCTTTGTGGTAAATTCATACGGCATATCAACAATGCCGCCTTTACATGGGCGTTTGGGCAATTCTCCGAATAACGTGCGGAAAGTCTGTTTTCTGACTCCTATATTTATTCGCCACGCATCCTCACGGTCAAGGTGGGAAGCTCGGTCATTGTCGCCATCCTTTTCTTTTACCGTCAAGACATAAACACCACGTTTCAACATCCCCCCCCGGATTGTAGAAAATCCCACGCTCGCCCCAACTGTTTATTTCGACTGTCCCGTCAAGGTTGTCAAGGCAATACTTCAAAATATCGTCAGGTGTAATGGTCATATTTAATCAGAATCTTTAATTAACCTATACATCGTTTCTATGTCCTCCGATGCCATCTCGAATTTTGACTTTTCAATCAGAATGTTCTGACCGGTCATGATGTATGAAGGTATAATGCGTATTCCTTTATAGAAAATCTCAGTATTCCGTAGCTTGTAAGTAGAAATACTTGGAACGGCGTTTTTCTTTGTCGCCTTCTTGCTGATCATATTAAAGGCTTTCTTTGCCACATCACCCATAAGCATGATAACCTTGACGTTTGTAAACAAAGCAAGTTCTTTTTCCAAATAGGGCAGGCTGTCCTCTATGCTCTCTTTTGAAACAGCATATTCGCTTTTAGGAGTCTTGACAGCATTAGTAATGTAAATTCCATTATTCAGAATATCCTGTACCGAACCCACCTCTATCCCTGCTTTTCTGAATAATGGAATTGTTGTTGACATATACGCTGAATTCGGCTTCCCGTAGAAGTCTTCCTCCGGACATGACGGGACAACCTCATTTATCATGATTGCCCGTATCGTTTCAGGTGCGACATCCACGTTGTTAAACCGCATATCTGCTTCATCTGCGGATAACTGTTGTAATTCTTTCTGGATATTCATCATAATAGTTTGAGCAATTCTTCGTGGACTTTTCCATTTGTTCCGGCTACCTGACTTCCTTGAGCCGGGTCAAGTGCGTTGCCGTTCCAATCGGTCACTTTTCCTCCGGCCTCTTGTACCAGAAGCATACCGGCAGCATAATCCTAAGGGTTCAGATATACCTCGAAATACCCGCCTTGTCTGCCACACGCGGTATATGCCAGCTCCAAGGCTGCGGACCCAAGCCGTCGGACATCTTGGGAGTTTTCATAGACTTTGAAAAATCGGGCAAAATTTTCTTTTGCCAACTCTCTTTTAGCAGTGCCGATACCGATTATGGTTTCCGAGAGTTTATTGGCAGAGGAAACGTGTATGGGCTTGCCGTTCAAGAAACTGCCTTCGCCTTTGACGGCAGAGAAAAGCTCATCGTGAAACGGGTCATAGACAATGCCCATGACAATCTCCTTTTGGCGACAAAGAGCCAACGAAACTACGCTGTGCTGATAGTCGTGCATAAGGTTGGTAGTACCATCAACGGGATCGAGAATCCAATAGCTGTCAGTATCCATCCGCTGTAAGCCTGTTTCCTCTCCGAGAAACTGGATGTCCGGTGCAAGTGTATATAGTGCCTTTTTCAGAAAGTCCTGTACAGCCACGTCAACTTGCGTAACGTAATCGGCAACTCCTTTTTCTTTCACATGGGCTGCCATTTCCCTATTCGTGATTATCCCCTTAGTCTCTTTGACCAAGCTGATTATGCGTAGTATATCCATATCTATAAAATTTATTTTAATAGCTTTTGCAGACCCTCAACTGAGATATCCATCCTTTTTGAGACTTCTTCTAAAGTCATTCCGTTAGAGATGAATCTCTCGATAACCATCTTCATTTCTTCGCCGACTTCTATAAGATGTCCGTCCAAGTCATAAAAACGAATCACCCGTTGTCCCCAACTATGTTCGACGACACCGCCCAAGAACTCGATTCCAGAATAGTTGTCAAGTCTTTGTAAAAAGCCGTCAAAATCATGTTCTTCAAAAACGATCTCAACATTATTGGGCTTTTCATAGACTTCTTCTTTGGTCACGCCAATGAGCCAGTCGAAATCCTGCTGTAAGGCCAGACCGCAGGAAAACAAGATGTTCCGGCCATAATCCTGACAGACTTCCAGCCCGAACATGTTTTCGTAAAAACTTCGGGCTTTGTTTATGTCTGACACGGATAAAACTGTACAACAGAATCTCATAGACTGTTTTTCCAGCGTTTGAGGGTTGGATAAAATTGCCGCATCATCTCTTTCGCCTCTTCTACGGTCATATTTTCTCCGGACCACTTGTTTATATCATCTGTGAACCGGGCACAGTGCTCGACCATCTGCTCCATAGTCAAGTCCTGCCTGAACCGGCCATCCACGTAACAATAGTTGCAGTAATCATCATTACGGCTGCCATCGGCATTTGTTCCCTTGTCGTCATCAGTCAGCGGCATACCGCAGCTTTGACAAAATTTCTGTTCCATATTCTTATTTCTTTTTATGTTCAGTCAAACTTTTCCAAACTATATTGGAAATCTCGGCAATTATGGCTGATGTCGCTGCCATGTCATAACTGGAATCAGCAACAAACACGGCTATTGAATATCTTGTGCCGTCGGGCAGTTTCACATATCCACAATCATTTACTGCGGATATGCGTCCATCCGGTGTTGGGAATCCTGTACCTGTTTTATGTCCAATCGTAGCATTGATAGGCAATAAAGGAGCTGCAAGCCTATCACGTCCGGTACTACATTGTTCAAGCATAGAAGATATTTCGGAATAAGACTGCGATGTGTTTCTCATTTCGATGTAAAACCTGTCAAAGAGCTGTGCCATTGCCAGAGGAGTGGTACGGTTAAGATAACTTAGATATGGGTCACGGTGCATATCTTCTTCGGATGCACCTATTAAAATTTCATCGGAAATATTCAGTTGCCTCATTAACGATGTAGCTCCCGATGTCCCGCCAATCCTCTTTAAGAGTATATCCGCCGCATTGTTGTCACTCTCTACCAACGACCATTCAAACAGTTCTCTTACAGTCATGGCATTTCGGCTCTTACCATACATTTTGAGCATTGGACTATATGTGTCCTCGTTCAAGTCATTCTCCCCGAATGCTATGGAATCGTTCAACGACATATCGTTATTATCTATCCAATGTGCAACCGTCAGAGCCAGCGGAAATTTGACTACGCTCATCATAGGGAAATCCCGGTTACCGTTGATAGATACAGTATCTTTGCTATTGATAATGACCGCGACACCTATACGTGCATCTTTCCCTGCGATATATTCCTGCAAAGTATTCTCTATCACTCTGTTTTCTTCAGCGAAAACAGGCAATATAAAAATCAGATATGTTATTATAACCAGTAATATCTTCATTTTGAATACGGTTTGTTCCTTATATAGTATTATGCTCCAATGAATCTAAATCACCGTTTTGAATAGCCTTGATTGAATTACGGATTTTAGCTGTATCCCAGTTCCACCATTGGAGTTTTTGCAAGCGGGCTATAATATCTGGAGAAAATCGTTTACGTATCTCTTTAGCTGGAATACCGCCGACTATTGAATACGATTCTACATCTTTTGTGACAACTGCCCGTGTACCGATTATAGCACCGTCACCAATGTCACTCCAGCCATTATTACAGCGTCATATCCAATCCATATATCATTGCCGATTACAATATCGCCCTTGTTATCCCAAGCAGAAGCAACTTCCGATTTTTGTAAGCCCCATTCCTCAAAGAATAGTGGGAATGTATATGTTGAAAGCGATTTCAGCGTATGATTGGCGCAGTTGAAGATAAACTTAGCTCCGCAGGCTATCGAACAGAACTTGCCTATAATCAAACGATCATGATTTATCGGGTAATGATACAACACGTTATTCTTCTCAAAGTCACGAGGATCATTCTCAAAATCATTGTAAATGGTGAAATCTCCGACTTCGATATTCGGGCGTGTTATGACTGATTTGAGATAGACAGTCTGATTATCACCGGAACGAGGGTATATCTTTTTGTGGTTCATATATAAAAACTCTTTAAGCCGTTCTATTCTCGATGACTGCCTTCAATCACCTGATTTATCAAATCCCGGACTTCATCATCCGACATATTCCTGTCCCTTACAAGGGTACTTATTACTCCACGAATGGAATTATTGAAATATCGTTGTACCACATTCATCAGATTGTTGCCACAATACTCCTCTCTTTCTATAAGGGGATAGTAGATAAATCCGTTGTTTCCTGCCGGTTTATGACCTAAAAAGCCCTTCTCAACAAGAAATTTCACAAATGTAGATATGGCGGTTCTGCTTGGACGAGGTTCGGGATAAGTGGCAATAATCTCCTTGACGGTAGCTTCACCCTTCTCCCAAAACTTGTTCATCACTTCTTCTTCGCGCTTGGTAAGTTGTTCCATCATTAAATGAAATTTAGTATATGCAAAGTTAGTCTAAATAAATTAGTCAAGCAAGCAAATACGGCTATTTTTATGATTTATAAGCAAACGTGATTATTACGACAATGAAATTTGTAGATTAATGAATGAAAAATGAAGCAAGAGGATGATATTAGATAATTCCCCCTCTTGCTTCATTATTATTTACATTTTTATCCCTTTCGGACGGTTTTCATCCTTGAATTGAAATCCCGGTCGCCCAATGATGATATGGTCGGCAATGAAATTGCCAGACGGACTTCGTTCATTCATTGGACTGCGAATCTGCGGTGCATCTTCGGTGTGTTGTGGTGGCACGTTCCGTACACTTTCCGCATCCGGCTTGACCTCCTGTCCATCCTTTTCTTTTTCGGCGACTTCGGGCGTAGGCGGCGCAAGTTCCAACTGTATCTTGCGGTCGAGCGCGGCAAGTTCAGACTTCAACTGTTTCAACTCATATTCCTTGTGACACAGATACCGTAGGTTTACAAGGCTTCCCGACTTTGGAGGGCAAGCCCAGCCCCCTGCAGGGGCAAGTGCTTTTCGTGGCTGCTCAAAACGTTTTGAGCGGCTGAAAAGACATCTTGCTGTGTTCATGTGAACACTAAAATCCGTCTGTGACGGATTGGGCAGATATCATTCAAATTCAGGGCGGAACCACCTGATTTAATCGAACAATGATTCAAAAGATGAAAGATCCGAATACATGAAAACCGAGAAATTCAAATACTTGCCAAAAGGATTTATCGAATAGCTGCCAAACCGGATATTGAAGAAAATAAACCAATGCTTGTCCGACAATTTGGTGATACATTGATTCAATGATTTCATGATGTAATGTTGTCACTCTCCAAACAACCAAAACTTTGTTTCACCACACAACTATATAGAGAACTATTAAATAAGCGGATTGTGAAATAGTCAGCCTTTCTGTTTGAACAGTATTCATGCGAAAAGAACCGTTTCTGTATGATACCCACGGACAATGGCTACCGTATCGGCGCAACACGCTGCCACTTTCGGCAAATCCATTGCAGAGCAGCAGATTATATATTCCTTTGCGGCAAAAGAAACAATACCAACTAAAAGAAAGACAATATGGAAATCGTATCAATCGAAAGAAAGACCTTTGAGGCGATGGTCGCCAAGTTCGACCGCTTCGTCCGCCGTATGGATGCCATCTGCCATCGGCACGGGGAAAAGAGAATGAGCGAGTGGATGGACAATCAGGACGTGTGCCGGATGCTCAACATCAGCCCACGAACATTGCAGACGCTTCGTGATAACGGCATATTGGCTTACTCGCAGATAAACCACAAGACCTACTACCGTCCCGAAGATGTGAAACGTATCGTCTCTATCGTGGAGGACAGGAGAAAAGAAGCAAGGTTCAAAGGCAGGACAATCTGATAACCGAATAGAGTAACAACAATAATTCCACTAAATCCAAAGTATGAACGAACTGATTAACAAAGACAACGAGTGGATAATCCACTTCATGGGCAGTCTTGACCGATTGCTTGACAATGTAGAGCATCTGACCGCCAACTACCGTCCGACACTGGGCGGCGAGCGTTTTTTCACCGACAAGGAAGTGTCGGCACGGCTGAAAGTAAGCCGCCGGACACTTCAGGACTACCGTAACGAAGGGCGCATAGCCTATATCCAGTTGGGCGGTAAAATCCTCTACCGTGAATCCGACATCGAAAGGATGCTGAATGACGGCTACCGCTCCGCCTACCGACTGACAGGCACATGATTTTCTTGAAGGAGCGCAGTTTGCCGTCTGCCCTGTGATTGCGTCAGCAATGGATTTTCGGCAAAAAAAGAAACGGCTTACGGATGAAGCATCAATATTCCACTTCGTCTGTAAGCCGTTCCCCTATATTTTCTGATTTCCCGCCAGTCGCTTGTTTCCGTTGCCGGATGCTTTTTCAAGCGTGTGGCAAGCAGCGGCAAGGTTTTCGGGCTGAATACGCTCAAACTTGTTTGAGAAAGATTCTGCCCGAAACGGCTTTGCCGCCTGACCTTGCGACTGCCATACAAGCCACACGCCACCTTTGCATCCGACATCGGGGACAAGTGGCTGGCGGAATGAACTTCAGCTATACCATCGGTTGTTACCCCTGCCACAGGAAACAAACAACGTAACAGGTGTCTCTTTCTTGGGCGAATTCATTTTGCTCATTACAAACCGTCTGAACAAGACACTTCCTCTACTGCATATCCTGAATGCAACGGCTATGACCATTTCAAGGCTGTAAACGTCATAACTGATGCCGTCCGGTTGCCTGACATATCGCATTGTATCGGCTTCATTCAGTTCCTTGTCCTTGTAGATTGCCCGTATCGCCTTGCGGACATCGCAGGAAAACACCCCGAACAGGTCGGCAATCTCAAATTGCGTCATCCACACGGGTGCGGTCGGCATGATGACCGCACCCGTGTCACTGATTGTTATTATACCTCTGCTCATAATTCCTTTATTTTATGATGATTATTTGCTATTTCTTCTTTTCGCCAGCCGATACTTTCTTTCTCCGTTCCATCAATTTATCCATGTCCTTGGATATTTTATCATCGGTTATCCGTGCATACCCCTGTGTCGTCCGGATATTGGAGTGCCCCATCATCTTGGCGATGCTCTCAATCGGGATATCCGCTGAAATCAGGAACGTTCCGAAACTGTGCCGACTTTGATGATAGGTCAAGTTTTCCTCTTTTCCTATGGTTATTCCCAACTCGTGAACCTCAAACCACAGGGCATCACGGTTGGGAAGAGGAAACACGGGCTTCTCGTCATCGGTCGTGTTGTACAGCGACAATATCCGCTCAGCTATGGGGTGTAATGGTATGAACGCCTCCACCTTTGTCTTTTTCCGGTTGATGCGGATGTACCGTCTGCCGTCCGCATTCGTTCCGATGTGGTGAGGATGCAAAAGCATTATGTCCGCATACGCCAGCCCGGTCAGGGTGGAAAATATGAAAGCCCGTCTTGCCAATTCCATACGCTTGTCATACATCGGTGTGGAAAGTATCTTCTTGAAATCCTCACGGCTGATGTACCTGTGCCTTGCTTCCGGCTTTGGCTCATACTCCAAGTCCTCACAGGGATTTACACGGAGAATCTCCTTATCGACTGCAAGGTACAACAGCCGGTTCAGCCAACGCAGGCAATGGTTGGTCTGGGAAACCCCGAAGTTCTTGCATTTCTTCAAGTGGGCTTTGTAGGACTTGCCGAAATCCTCCGTCACTTCTTCAAGAGGAATGTCCTTTTTACCGATGGACGTAAGAAAGTCCGTCAGGTACTTTTGGTAGTACATTGAAGCCCGATAGGAAGAAGTGGAGTCTATTTCCTCGGAATGTTTCTTCAACCGCTCCCGTTCCCATTCACCCATTTGCAGGAGGGTGGTCGGATGGATGTTGTTCAAGGTGATATGGTTCTTCAATATCTCCGCGCTGACCACACCTTGTAATTTCAGTATCTCATTGTAGGCTTCCTCCGTCAGCCGCAGGTATTCACGTAAGCGGTTGTTCTCCCGTATAGTTTTTATCTCGTTCTTCTTGCTGTTCCAGTCTTCCGGACGGCAATAGATACCCGTACTGATGGCGGTCTGCTTCCCGTCAATGGTTATACGGCAGAGTACGGCGGTCGTTCCGTCAGCCTTTACCTTGTTGCGGTTGATATAGGGCAAGAGTGAAAATGTGCTTCGCATATCGTTTTCTGTATTAAAGGGTTAAAGAACTAATTGAAAATCTTTGGTGGTTTCTATGAATTTGTCCATGTCCTCGAAAAGTTTCTTCGGGCTGACACGGGCATAGACCTGTGTCGTGGAAATGTCGGAGTGTCCCAGCATCCTGCTGATGGTCTCTATCGGCACACCCGCTTCAAGCGTAATCAGCGAAGCGAAGCTGTGCCTTGCCTGATGGTAGCACAAGTCATCCTTGATGCCTGCCAGTGCCGCCAACGATTTCATGTGCCGCCTGAGATTTGACCAGCGAAGCAAAGGAAACAGGGTTTCCCTTGTCTTGTCCTTGTATTTTTCAAGCAGTACCAACGCTTCGGGAAGGAGCTTCACGCTCGCGCGGTGTTCGTTTTTCTTCCTGCGGTATTTCAGCCACAATGCCCCGTTGTCGTCCGTGTACAGGTTCTCGTCCGTGATGGAAACCGCATCGGCGTATGATACGCCCGTGAAGCAGGCGAACAGGAACAGGTCACGTGCCAGCACGTGAGATTTTCTGTAAGCAGGTATTTCCACGTCACGGATTTTCTCGAACGATTCGCGGCTCAATGCCCGTGGCGTCCTTTCGGACTGCTTGGGCAGGGCGAAAGGCTGGAAATGGCATTTCTCGGAATACCCCTTCTTGTAGGCAAGGCGACAAATCTTCTTCAGGATGGCAAGATGGTGGCGGACAGTATCTATCGCATAGCCTTTTTCTTCCGTGGCGAAAGCCTGATAGTTGTGGATGAACTGCTCCGTCAATTGCCCGAAAGCCAAGTCCTTGACCTTATACCTGTGTCTGATGAACTCGCCGAGTGTAAGACGCATATAGTGATAGCCGGGATAAGTCCCTTTCGCGCGGTCAATACCGATACGGGCTTTGAGGTCGTCACAGACAACGTCCGTCATTTTCATGAGCGTCATCTGCGTTTCCATGCTACCTTGAAAAAGGTCTTTCACATCGGCGGCATCGAAATCAATCTTGCGCTCCACAAGGTTGTCGAATGCCGTGTTCACCGCCAGCAGCAACTTGTCAATCTTGGCATTGGTTTCCACCGCTTCCTTACCCTTGCCGTTCAGACGGCTTTCACGAGGGTTCCAGAGTTCCGGCGTGCAGGACAGCTTACATCCGAACTGCGCCATTGTGCGGTTCACCGTGATTCTTCCCATAATCGGGGCTTTACCCGACTTGTCCAACCCGCTCTTTTTGAGGTAGAGCAGCACCTTGAATTTTTCTACTTTCATACGCTTATATTTTTTAGTGCAAAATTACTTGCCGTATAAGCGTTCCTTGATATGCAAAACACTGTGTATGAGCGCAAACAAAACGGTGAAGACTTCATTTTACTTCATTCCGTTACCGACATCCGTTTCGGTAACTGCCCGGCTAACGGTTTGGTAACTGAACAACCTCAATATTCCGTTGCCGTTTGCATTTTCCCTACTTGGCAGAATACTGAAACATCATTCATTTCAAACGACTTACGTTCAAACTTCACCTGCATGTTTTTCCTTGCATAGCCTATCACATTCCACACGGCGCGCCACACTTTCGCCACGATGATGCTGACGCTCGGAGCAGATCTCTATACTACCTCGAAGCTGCTCGGTCATGCCGATGTGAAGATGACACAGGTGTATGCCAAAATCATCAATCAGAAAAAGGATGATGCCGTCAATCTTGTAAACGGGTTGTTCGATTAGTCGATGTAAATCGTAGCATTGTTGAGTGCTATAAAATGGTACTGTTTCCATGTCTGCATATGGCCAAATTTAGGTTTACTTTAATCCGGGTACGTATAGGAAAAAAACAAAGTAAAGTGATTAACCATATCAGTGTCAAAAAGAGGTTGTGCCAGCGTTTGGAAATACACTTAATTTTGACAACCTCTTTGTTTCAGGCATTCAGCATCCGATACTCATTGGGTGTGCATCCCGCCATTTTCTTGAACCAGCGGCTGAAATGCTGCGGGTAGGGGAATCCCAATTCGTAGGAGATTTCGCTGATGGATTTCGAGGTGTTGAACACCCGTTCTTTCGCCACGTCGAGCATCTTCTGTTGGATGTGTTTCAGGGCGGACATTCCGGTCTCCTTCTTGACGAGATCGCTGAAATAGTTGGCGGAAAGGCAAAGCGCATCGGCGCACTGCTGAACCGAGGGCATCCCCTCTGTTGCGGCCTTGCCCGATGCGAAATAGTCATCCAACAGGTTCTCGAAGCGGGTCAGGATATCGTGGTTGGCATTTTCGCGGGTGATGAACTGGCGGTCGTAGAAACGGATGCAGTAGTCGAGCAGCAGTTTGATGTTGTCGGTAATCAATGACTTGCTGTGCTTGTCGACGGGATATTGCAGTTCCGTGCGGATTTTCTCCATACATTCGATGACCGTGCGTCGCTCCTGCTCCGAGAGGTGCAGGGCTTCGTTGGCGTTATAGGAGAAGTAGGAATACGCTTTCATGATGCCCGCCAGCGGCGTGCCGCGCAGAAATTCGGGATGGAAGGTCAATATCCAACCTTCGGGCTGGTGCAACTGTCCGTCGTCTTCCGAACCCATCACCTGTCCGGGAGCGATGAACAGCATGGTTCCCCGTTGATAGTCGTAGATGCTCTGCCCGTATTTCAGACTGCCGCACACGGCGTCTTTCAGCAAGACGGCATACACGCCGTACAACTTCCGTCCGTAACGCAGCGGCTTCGCCTTGCTTCCTTCGATGATGCTGACCAACGGGTGGCAGGTCTCCACCCCGAAATAGTCATTATACTGCTGGACGGTGTCTATTTTCATGATGTCGCTCATAATCCTTTCTCTTTAATCTTGTTACAAAGATACAGCTTATTTTTTACAACGGCTTTTCATTCCGCTTTCAATCTTTGCAAAGGTACGGACTCCCGACGGAACGGGATGTACCGAAATCACCTGTCCGATGACCAATTTCACAGATACGCCGACGACGCATTTCCGCAACCGATGAAATTGGTCATTCAATCTGTGGAATTGATACCGGCAGGATGAACGGTACGCTGTAATTTTGCAATATGAATCATTAAACGCGATGAATATGAAAAAGTTAGTTCTAAATTTCATTTGTATGATACTTTGCATGGGCGGAGCGTACGCTCAAAATTCCGAAAACATGTTGGACTTGAAGGAAAGACAAATTGCAGCCATCAGTGGAAGTGCGGCAAAAGGCGATAAGGAGGGTTTGGCTATGGCATTGACCGCAGGACTGGATGCCGGGCTGACCGTAAATGAAATCAAGGAAATACTGGTTCAGGTCTATGCCTATTGCGGTTTTCCACGCAGCACGGGTGCATTGAATACCTTTATGGGTGTTCTGAAAGTACGTGAGGCACAGGGCATCCATGATGCAGAAGGTGCATTGCCTGCCTCGCAGGAAGTAAGCAGAGGTGTGGAATATGGTGCAGCCAACCAAAGGAAACTGTTCGGACGGGATGCGCAAGGGGCAGTACTGGCCTTTGCGCCGGCTATTGACCAATATCTTAAAGCCCATCTGTTCGGGGATATATTCGGGCGGGATAATCTCGACTGGAAAACAAGGGAACTTGCCACTATCGCCATGCTTGCCGCAATGAACGATACGGAAAAAGAATTGAAGATTCATATCGCTCACGGCAAACATAACAGCCTGACCGATGCTCAGGTCGATGAAATCGTGACACTCGTCCGTGCCTCCGAATGGATACCGGAACCGCCAAAGACATTCGTAGCGGACGACAAGGTAAAGGTGAGAAAGGTATTCTACAAAAACCGGTATGACATCTTGCTGGCTGCCGACCTCTATATGCCGTCGGATATGAATATGGATGTCAGGAACCCGGTACTGATTATAGGGCATCCGTTCGGAGCCGTGAAGGAACAATGTGCCGGATTGTATGCGCAGGAAATGGCGAAACGGGGTTTCGTAACACTGGCTTTCGATGCTTCCTATCAGGGCGAAAGTGGCGGTACGCCCCGCCATACGGTATCACCCGATGCTTTAGTGGAAGATTTCAGTGCCTCGGTAGATTGGCTCGGTATACAGCCTTTTGTCGATAGGGAGCGTATAGGCGTAATCGGTATTTGCGGAAGCGGTGGATTCTCGGTCTGCGCCGCCTCGATAGACCCGCGTATCAAAGCATTGGCAACGGTGAGCATGTACGATATGGGACGTGCCACCCGTAATGGCTTGGGCGATGCCATGTCCGATGAACAGCGAAAAGCGATGTTTGCAGAGGTCGCCGTCCAGCGCTGGCGTGAAGCGGAAGGAGCAGAACCCCGTATCCGCTTCGGTACTCCCGAAAACGGCTTCCGGAAAATGCCAGTGCCGTACAGAAAGAATTTTTCGGCTATTACCGCAATCCCGAACGCGGACAGTATCCCCGCTACCAAGGCACTCGTTATACGAGCATGGCGGCACTGACCAATTTCTATCCGTTTGCCCAAATCAAGGAAATATCGCCCCGGCCTCTGCTGTTTGTAGCAGGAGAGAATGCGCACTCGCGCTATTTCAGCGAAGATGCTTACAGACAAGCAAACGAGCCGAAAGAATTGTATATCGTTCCCGACGCCAACCATGTGGATTTATATGATAGAAAAGACAAAATTCCGTTTGACAAACTGACGGTATTTTTCACGGAATATCTCAACCGATGAAATTGGTCATTCAATCTGTGGAATTGATACCGGCAGGATGAACGGTGCGCTGTAATTTTGCAACATGTAAATGAATATAAAGCAGATAAGCGATATGAAGAAAGAGCAGAACAATGAAATCCGTCCGGAGATGAGCCGCCGGGGATTTCTGAAATTGGCGGCAATGACGGGAGCCGCTATGTGTATAGAACCGACTTTGAACAAGGTATCTGCCGCCGAAAGGGCACTGACCGGACGCAAACCGGGCGTGAAGGATATTCCGGCAGGCATGGCGGCGGTACGGACGCAGCGCACGTTGGGCAGCGGCAAGGCGGCCTTCACCGTCTCGGCAATGGGCTTCGGCTGCATGGGATTGAACCACCACCGCAGCCAGTCGCCCGACGAAAAGGCGTGCATCCGGCTGGTTCACGAGGCCATCGAACGGGGCGTGACGCTCTTCGACACGGCCGAAAGTTACGGTTACCACAAGAATGAAATCCTGACGGGAAAGGCACTGAAAGGCTATACCGACCGGGTATTCGTCTCGTCGAAGTTCGGACACAAGTTCGTGAACGGCGTTCAGGTGAAGACCGAAGAGGATAGCTCGCCCGCCAACATCCGCCGCGTGTGCGAAAACTCGCTCCGCAACCTCGGCGTGGAGACGCTCGGTATGTTCTACCAGCACCGCAGCGACCCGAACACGCCTGTCGAGGCGGTTGCCGAGACATGCGTCGAACTGATTAAGGAGGGAAAGATACTGCATTGGGGGATGTGCGAGGTGAATGCCGGAACTATCCGCCGTGCTCATGCCGTCTGCCCCGTTACGGCGATTCAGAGTGAATACCACCTGATGCACCGCACGGTGGAGGAGAACGGCGTACTGGCGTTGTGCGAGGAATTAGGTATCGGTTTCGTTCCGTATAGTCCGCTCAACCGGGGATTCCTCGGCGGGCTTATCAACGAATACACGCAGTTCGATGCCACGAACGACAACCGCCAGACGTTGCCCCGCTTCCAGTCCGATGCCATCCGCGCCAATACCCGTATCGTGGAGGTGCTGAATGCTTTTGGCCGAACGAGGGGTATCACGCCCGCACAGGTGGCGTTGGCATGGCTGATGAACAAGCGTCCGTTTATCGTTCCCATTCCCGGCACGACGAAACTCTCGCACCTCGAAGAGAATCTGCGCGCCGGCGACATTGCGTTTACGGCGGAGGAAATGGCGGAACTGGAACAAGCCGTCGCCGCTATTCCGGTTGTGGGGAGCCGCTACGATGCCTTGCAGGAATCGAAAATACAGAAATAGGAGCCGATATGAACAAGACGATTCTTTTCTGTATGGTTATGGCGGCTTTGCTGGCGGGATGCGGAAAACAGGACGGCATCCTGCGCATCGAGGAACAGGGCAGTTTTGCCGTAGGCGGCACGGTGCTGACCGATTCGCTGGGACGCACCTTTCACGGCGACCACGCCTACGTGTTCTATCAGAAGCCTGTCGATGCACGACGGTATCCGCTCGTGTTCGCTCACGGCGTGGGTCAGTTTTCCAAGACGTGGGAGACGACGCCCGACGGACGCGAAGGATTTCAGAACATCTTTTTGCGACGTGGCTTTCCGACTTACCTTGTAGACCAGCCCCGGCGCGGCAATGCCGGACGGAGCACGGAGGAGACGACGATTTCCCCCGCTTTCGATGAAGAAGTATGGTTCAACCGCTTTCGTGTGGGGATTTGGCCGAACTATTTCGAGGGCGTGCAGTTCAGCCATGACAAGGAGGCTTTGAACCAGTATTTCCGTCAGATGACACCCAATGTCGGTTCTGTGGATTTCGAGGTCTATTCCGATGCCTATGCCGCCCTGTTCGACAAAATAGGTCCGGCTATATTCGTTACCCACTCGCAAGGCGGTCCCGTCGGCTGGCGGACGCTGCTGAAGACGGACAATATCCGGGCGATTGTTTCCTACGAGCCGGGCGGCGGCATTCCGTTCCCCGAAGGGCAGGTTCCCGAAGAGGGAAAGATATTGACCCTGTCGAAAAAAACGGAGGGCGTGGAGGTTCCGATGTCCGATTTTAGGAAATACACGAAAATTCCGATTATCGTCTATTACGGCGATAACCTGCCCGAGACGGACGAACGTCCCGAAATCTACGAGTGGACGCGCCGCCTGCACTTGATGCGCCGATGGGCGGAGATGCTCAACGATCTGGGCGGTGATGTGACGGTGGTTCACCTGCCCGACATCGGACTGCACGGCAACACCCACTTCCCGATGTCGGACCTGAACAATGTGGAGGTGGCGGACCATCTGTCGAAGTGGCTGCATGAGAAAAAGTTGGACTAAAAAACAAATCGCAATATGAAAAAATGGTTTTATATCCCGCTTCTGTTGCTGGCATTGCTGTCGCAAACCGCCTGCGGAGGCCATGACGAAGAGCCGATTATCCCGGAACAACCCGAAACGCCCACGCAGCCAGGCGACGGAGACGACAACGACGATGAACCGGATAAACCTGTTCCCGGCAGCAACGGCAAGTATTTGGTACTTTACTGCTCGCGCACGAGCAACACCGAGCGTGTGGCGCAATAGATTCGGACCACGCTCGACTGCGATATGCTGGAGGTCGAACCCGAAACGCCATACGACAACGACTACAATTCGATGCTCTCACGTGCGCAGGCAGAATTGGCGGCTATCCGTCAGGGCGATTATCCGCCGATTAAGACATCGGTCGGAAATTTCGATGCTTACGACCTCGTATTCGTTGGTTATCCCATCTGGCACGGCAGCATGGCAACTCCCATGCAGACATTCTTGCACGAACACGCTGTAAAACTTGCCGGAAAACGAATCGCCCTGTTCGCCACAAGCGGCAGCAGCGGCATTTCCACTTCGGTGGGCGAGGCACGTGCGCTTTGCCCCGAGGCGGAATTTACCGAGACGCTTCATCTGATGAGCAGCACGCTCCCCCAAATGGCAGGTCGCATCGCCGCATGGTTGGAACAATTGAATCTGAACAAGGATAAGCATGACGATGATATGAAAACGAACACCCTTTCCCTGACGGTGGGAGACAAAACATTTACCGCTACGTTGGCGGAAAATTCCTCCGTCGAAGCCCTGAAAGAACGCCTTGCGCAAGGTCCGCTCACGGTTCGCATGAGCGATTACGGCGATATGGAGAAAGTCGGCCCGCTGGGATTTTCGCTGCCCCGAAACGATGTCTCCATAACGACCGCTCCCGGCGACCTGATTCTGTATCAGGGTAACTCGCTGGTCATTTACTACGACGCCAATTCATGGAGTTTCACCCGTTTGGGCAAGGTGGACGGCGTGACGACCCGCGAGCAGATGCTCGACTTGCTGGGCGGAGCGGGAGACATTACGCTAACGCTATCATTACAAAAAGAATAAACGAATAATAGTAAAAGGATATGGAAACAGTAAAATTACACAACGGCGTCGAAATGCCGATTCTCGGCTACGGCGTCTATCAGGTGACTCCCGAGGAGTGCGAACGATGCGTCGCGGACGCCCTAAGCGTCGGTTATCGCTCTATCGACACGGCGCAGGCTTATTTCAACGAACAGCAGGTCGGCGATGCCATTTGCAAGAGCGGCATTGCCCGTGAAGAAATCTTCCTGACCACGAAGGTCTGGATAACCAACGCCGGCGAGGAGCGAGCGGCACGTTCCATCGACGAATCGCTGCGCAAGTTGCAGACCGATTACGTGGATCTGTTGCTCATCCACCAACCGTTCGGCGACTATTACGGAACATGGCGGGCGATGGAGGCCACCTACAAGGCAGGAAAGGCACGCGCCATCGGCGTGTCGAACTTCTATCCCGACCGCTTTATCGACCTGGCGGAGCATGTGGAAATCAAACCGATGGTCAATCAGGTAGAAACGCACGTATTCAACCAGCAACGCAAGGCGCAGGAAATCATGGAGCGATACGGAACCCGCATCATGTCGTGGGGACCTTTCGCCGAGGGGCGGAACAACCTGTTCACGAACCCCGTGCTGGTAGGCATCGGTAAAAAATACGGCAAGAGCTCGGCGCAGGTCGCCTTGCGTTATCTGATTCAACGGGACGTAATCGTGATTCCGAAATCGACACATATCGAGCGGATGCGTCAGAACATGGAGGTGTTCGACTTCGCGCTTGCGGACGATGACATGGCGGCAATCGCCGCTTTGGACGGAGGCAAGAGCCTTTTCTTCTCGCATTACGACCCGGAGTTCGTCAATTATCTACTGACTTTCAAAGCGGATTGATTTATGAAAAAGATAATTCTTGTATTCACCGTGATGCTTACGGCATTCAATCATACGACACTTATGGCACAGGAAAAAATCAAACAGACCGCCGGGCGCACCGTGCTCGGCGATTTCGCTCCGAAATTCGCGGAGCTGAACGACGATGTTCTTTTCGGCGAGGCTGTCTGGAACGATTCGACGCTTTCGCTGCACGACCGCAGTATGGTTACCATTTCGATTCTGCTCGGCAAGGGGCTTATTGACTCTTCGTTCCGTTCGCACCTCGAAATGGGCAAACGGCACGGCATCACCCGCCGGGAGATTGCCGCACTGCTGACACAGGCTGCCTTTTATGCCGGCTGGCCCAATGCGTGGGCGGGATTCCGCGTAGCGAAGGAGGTCTGGGCTGACCCGACAGATGCGACAACTGAAAAAGAACGCTTTCAGCAGGAAATGATATTTCCGATTGGTGAGCCTAACACCGCATACGCCAAATACTTTCAAGGCGAAAGCTATCTCGCCCGTATCTCCGACTCGCAGATTCCGTTCTCGAACGTTACTTTCGAGCCGCGTTGCCGCAACAACTGGCATATCCATAAAGCCACGAAAGGCGGCGGACAGATGCTCGTAGGCGTTGCCGGTCGTGGTTGGTATCAGGAGGAGGGCAAGCCCGCGCAGGAGATTCTGCCCGGTACGGTCATCCACATTCCGGCGAACGTAAAACATTGGCACGGTGCGGCGTCCGACAGTTGGTTTGCGCACCTCGCTTTCGAGATACCCGGCGAGAATACCTCGAACGAATGGCTCGAATCCGTCACGGACGAGGAATACGATAAACTTCAGAAATAAAACGGACTTCTCATGTATAAATGCTTATTGATATTGTTGTCGGTCGTCGGTATAGCAACCGCAACATTCGCACAACAAAAACAGGATATGAACAGCATGCAATCGAATCATAAAGTCCTCGTCGCTTATTTCTCCGCGACAGGGACTACAGCTCGTGCCGCCCAAAAGGTGGCTGCCGCAACGGGCGGGGAACTCTATGCCGTTACCCCGGCACAGCCCTATACCGATGCCGACCTCGATTGGCACAATGCCCAGTCGCGCAGTTCGGTGGAGATGAACGATCCGAAAGCACGCCCGGCTTTGGGCGGCAAACGGTTGGACGTTTCAGGCTATGACATCGTTTTCATCGGCTATCCCATCTGGTGGGACCTCGCTCCGAGAATCATCAATACGTTCATCGAAAGCCATGATTTGAAAGGCAAGACGGTCGTTCCGTTCGCCACTTCGGGCAGCAGTTCGATTGCTGGCAGCGCAGCCGCGTTGAAGCGCACCTATCCGGCGTTGAATTGGAAAGAGGGCCGTTTGCTCAATCGTGCCGATGAGAAAACCATCCGCACGTGGATTGACAGATTGGGATATTAACCGCTTAAAAAGACGATGATGACACCCTTATTTATTGGCGGTCTGGGTATGCAGGAAGTGCTGCAGATCGCGTTGGTCGTGCTGCTGTTTTTCGGCGGCAAGAAGATTCCCGAACTGATGAAAGGTCTCGGCAAAGGAGTGCGTTCGTTCAAGGAAGGGATGCGCGATATGGAAAAAGAAATCGGGGACGAACCGATGAAGAAAGAGTAACGGATGGCGGTGGATACGGACAAACAATCCTTTTGGGAACATCTTGATGTGCTGCGGGTGGCGATTGTCAAAATCGTTGCCGTTGCCGTCGTGTTCGGTATCGCCGCCTTTTGTTTCAAGGATGAACTGTTTGCCGTTGTACTCGCTCCGAAAAACGACGGATTTGTCACGTATCGCCTTTTCAACCGGATTGCGGCATGGGCTGGCGGTGAAACAGGAAGTTTTGCCGTGCAGCTCATCAACACTGGACTGGCGCAGCAATTCATCATCCACATGAAGACGGCATTGTGTGCCGGTGTGCTTTGTGCATCGCCATACATCCTCTATCAGTTGTTCCGGTTCGTATCTCCGGCTCTGTATGCCAATGAACGGAAATACGTCGTGCGGGTAGTAGGCGGAGGCTATGCGCTGTTTGTGGTCGGAGTATTGGTCAGCTATTTCCTGATTTTTCCGCTGACATTCCGATTCTTGGGCACGTATCAGGTCAGCGGCGAGGTCGCCAATCTGATTACGCTCGATTCCTATATCTCGACCCTCGTGCTGATGTGCCTGTCGATGGGCATCGTATTCGAAATACCGATTTTATCATGGCGGTTTGTCAAATTGGGTTTCCTATCCGCCGACTTCATGCGCCGCTATCGGAAACACGCCATCGTGATTATTCTCGTGGTGGCCGCTGTTATCACGCCGACTTCGGACGTGTTCACGCTCTCGCTCGTGGCGTTGCCGATGTGGTTGCTGTATGAGGTGAGTATCTTGTTGGTAGATAGGGTTAAAAAGCAAACATCGGGAATCTAAACAAGGGAACAAATAACATTTCTGATGCTCCCTTCTGTAATATGGAAAAAATTTACTCAAATATAAATTCATAACAAGTAGATTGACATGAAAAAAGAAATCAAAAGGTCTTCTCTTTTTTTGAGGAGAAGCAACACCTAACCCACTTCGCTACTGAGCAGGATGTAGCGGAAGAACTGTTCGAGTTACTTTCCGAAGCGAGAGAACTCTATCTCCAAAATGTAATCGCGGACGGCAAACGGTACAGCCGCTATGTGGATGACTTCATCAACAGTCACCGGTACATCAACTGCGATAGTGCCGTTTGCCGGAACTGTCACGAAATGAACATCCACATCGTCAAAGGGCTACTGACCGAATGCGCTCACCTTATCCAACCTCTTTTTACCGCATCAGATTTCTCTTTCGAGGAGTGTGTGGAGCTGCGAAGACAGTATGACAGGTCGGAGCCATTGCCGACACCAATCGTGCATCGTGTCGCTAAGGTGACAGATGCCCCGCCGCTTTCTTTCGACTGCAACTTCACTCAAGAACAGATGACAGGTATTGTGTCTTGTGCCAATACTTATCATCTGTTTTGCGTTTCTATGCTTTGCGTCGAGGATATGGAAGCTCTCTTTTCCTGTAAAGAGGGCTTTCATATCCGGGTGAACAATCTCCGCCACGTGGTTATCCTATTCGATGCGCTTCTCGAAAACTCGTTCATCCAATCCCGCTGGCAGTCCGTTCTCGACAAAGGACGGTTCTTGCAATCGAAGGACGGCTCACGGTTTATTTCCGCTTCCAATCTTTCGTCCGCGCTTTCCGCTGTCAGAAAGAACATGACATCGGTCGCCTATGGAATTAAAAGAGTCATCAAGGAACTGAAACTATAACGCTGGAAGCTCTCGCAAAAGGGGAAAGCACTATGTTTGGTCAATCCGTACATAGTGCTTTTGTAAGTCTTCTGAAACTCGGAATTCCAGTTTCGAGATCTGACTTGCTTCTGTCTTTTTTCTAAAAGTCTTTTACGATTGTAAAGACAATTTTGCCCGTTGAGTTTCTACCTTTTCTTTTGAATAACTCAAAAATAAGGTAATAACTCAATGTTTGGTTATTGCTTTAGGCTACTCTTTATCTGCGTAATTTGATGAGTAAAAGTAGTCAGATAGTTCACGACAAATAAATGCTACCTGATGATTCTAAAAAAGGAACAAAATTGTATAATGGAGAATATTATATTCCTATTTCGATATAAGAACTTTGCCATTCACGGAAAACAAATAGGTATGTCTGTTGTCCACGAAATTCTTTTCGGGGGAGCCTAACACCCCATTTTAGCGAAAACAAGGGCTAAACAAGAGAAACAAAGTCAAATAAAAGCAAATGAAAATACTGATTATTAGATATTTAATAAGATGCGGTGTTTCGATAAAATTTCATAATTTCTCATTAGTGTGACATTTTTCTGTGACATTTTTTGGAGGATTTTTCTACCTTTGTGCCATAACCATTCAATAGTCAGTTATGGCAAAGGCAACATTATCACTCTCGAAGAAAGCAAACCCGCAGGGCGAGCACCCGATATTGATACGGCTGGACATCACACGCACCAACCGCCCGCAGTTCAAATCCACTGTCACCGTCCTGCCGGAATATTTCGCCGACGGCGAAATCAAGATACCCATGCGTGGGAAACTCAATACGGCGTTCCGTGACGAACTGCTGAAAAAGAAGACGGACATAGAGGCATTCATCGCTTCCTTGACCGCCATTTCTATGGCTCTGCCGGAAGAAGCCCGTACCCGTAAGGACATCCTCGAAGTGTACGAGGTTGTCAAGTCTGTAAACCCCGCCGAGATAAGCCGCACGACTATCATCGCCAAGAAAAAGGAGCAGACCGCCGCCAACGCCGAACTCGTCCGGCAGTTACAGGAGGCACGCCGCCCCGGAGTGCTGGACTTTGTGCGCAAGCGGCTGGAGGGCATGAAGAACGGTACGATAAAGCGCAAGGGCAACAACTACACGAAACAGACGCTTCACACTTATACGGGCTTTGCCAATATCCTCGAGACATTCATAAAACAACACCCTTTCGACTGGGAAGACATCAACGAGCGGTTGATTGACGAGTTTGTCCTCTACATGGAGAACTACGGCTACATGAAGAAGACCATCAACAAAAACCTCGCTGTCTTCTCCGCCATGCTCAATACCGCTTTCAAGGAGGGCTTCCGATTCAAGACATCGGTGCTCGACCATTTCCCGAAACTCCACGTGACACGGGAGGATAAGGTGGTGGAAATCTACCTGACGGAAGAAGAACTGCAAGCCCTTTATGAAATGCCTTTAAGCGGAAAGGAAGACAAAGCCCGTGACGTGTTCCTCGTGGGCTGTTACACAAGCCAGCGTTTTTCCGACTATTCCCGCATCACGGAGCGCAACATCAGCTTCCACGACGGCGTGGGCATCATCACGCTGACACAGCAGAAGACAGGCACGGAGGTTTCCATTCCCATACTCAATGACAACCTTATCCGCATTTTCGAGAAATACGACTACAATCTGCCGTACATCCACAACAACGACCTGAACGAAATTATCAAGGTCGTTCTGGAAAAACTCTCCGAATCCGTGCCGAGTTTGAGGCAGGAAATGGCGACAAAAATCACGCTCATAAGCCAAAGGATGGAAGAACAGAACAGGGTAGCGTTCAAACGCAACGAGTATGGAGATATACTCGTACCGAGATACCGCCTCGCCACCACCCATACGGCACGGAGGACGGGCATTACCCTCATGTACTTGAGCAAGATGCTCGACAGCCACGAGATGATGTCGATAAGCGGGCACAAGACCGAAAGCGTTTTCAACGACTACATCAAGATAAGCGGTATCGAACTGGCTACCAGCATAGCAAAAAAAGTGGCGAAAGCCAAACAGGAAGCAGAGGTCAAATCGGTACTGTTGGAACAGTTCGGGCAAATGTCGGCTGAACAGCTTGCCGGACTTCTCGAACTGGCAAAGACCGGTACTGCCGGATAACCGTTATAACCATAGGGGCTTATGAAAGAAAACATCGAAGATATAAGTGCGGATATTGAACTGCAATACGGACAGTCGAACATGGAGCGTAACATCGCCTATGTCCTTTCACTTGTCGAGGCGCATGCCACGGAGGACGGGAGACTGGATGATGATATTCCCGTTCCGTCCATCGAAGCGGCGGCAAAGGCCATCCTGCTGCTGATTGACCGCCCCGAACTGTCTTGGGAAACGATCTGCCGGGAACAGCGTGTGAAACACGTCATGGAATACCTTTTTATCCGGGCACGTAACCACCCCGACGAGGTGCACAGGTTTGTCGATAGGTTGCTCAAACAATATGTGCCGGAAATGCCGTCGCAAATGGTATGCATTTACCTAAATGCGTGGAAATATATTACCGGACAATCCCGACCGACAAAGTTCACCGATGAAATACTCTACCCGGAACATGCGGAGAAAATTCTCGACACGCTGCATTTTTTGCTTCAGGGCGAGGTAGGGCGTGGTGCTGCACTTGTTATGGTATGCGCAAGGGACGAGGGATTGGTACGGGACATTGCCCATGCGAAAATCGTTACCGAGTTCCGGCACGTAACAAAAACCGCTTATAACAATTACCTGCACGAACGTTTCACGGAAAAAGAGAAAAGCCGCATCGTCGGAACGCTCCGTACCAAGATTGGCTACACGAAAGAGGAAGACGGACGCATTGTTTTCCTGCCCGACAAACCGAGCTACAAAAGCGTGTTCCTGCAACTGTGGCGCATGATGAAATCGCTGGCAGAATAATTTTCCTTTTCCCTCTTTTTCGGTTGTTATAACTGGGCAGGGGGATAAGGTGCGGGAGGTCATTTGTCGTCGTAATGCCCCTCTACGGTCAAGACCAACACGGTAACTTTCTCCTCGTATATGTCATAAATCAGGCGGTCGTTTTTTGATATTCTTCTGGAATATGTTATCGAATCGCCTGTTTTTAGTGGTTCGGGGTGTCCCGTCCCTGTCCTCGGATGCTCCATCAACTCATTAAGCAGCTTGGCGAGCTTCTTGTATTGCACGGGATTGGATTTCTTGTATTTCGATACAGTCTTTATCGCTATTTGGGTAAATTCTATCTTATACAAGCTCATAGCGTTTCCAAGAATTTATTAAGTTCTTCCTTTGTAGTACAGGTCGTGACATTGCCCTCCCTGTATTGTCTGCGACCCTCTTCGAGCCTCTCTTCAAGCTCCGGGGAAAGGACAAAATCTTCTTCGTAAACGGGGGTCAGCATATAGGAGACTTTTCCCCTGCGCCTGATTACCACCTGCTCCCCATTGTCGGCGAGTGCAAACATGGATGCCTGCTTCTCCCGAAATTCTCTTGACGTGATCTGAATGACTGCCATAACTTTTATAATTTACATTGTGTACCAAAATCGGTACACAAATATAATGCCTTTTCCCGAAACCGCCAAACTTTTTGCCAAAAATCAGTCTCACGAGTGCGTTTCCCCTCTCATGTATTGTTAATTCCGCTCATAAAAATGTCTTCCGGTGTCCGGCAAGCAATGACAACCCGAAATATTCCGCATTCGTTTCAAAGCGTTCTAACTTCGCACCACGAATCCGTGGCAGACCTCACTGCCACGGTGCAGTCCGGGCAGGTGCGAGGCAAATGTTTTGCCGTGAGGGTCGCCGAAAGAACTGCCTTGTCAAAGAAATGACTTCTACACATGATTTGGAATCAAGACAACCCGACACGATAGTCATCACTTCGGTCGATACATTGAAAACCGCTTTCCAGCAATGGACGGAGGAACAGGAACGACAACGCCGCGCAGCCGAAAAGGAGGCCATGCTCGACGAGGAAACCGTCCTGCACCGCCTCGGCAAGAGCCGGGCCACACTTTGGCGATGGAACATCTCCGGCTATCTCACCCGTTACAAGGTCGGCGGCAAGAACTGCTATAAACTTTCTGACATAGAACGAATAGAGGGAGGACACAAAAAATGAACGTGGAACAACTGACAGCGAGTATCGCACAGCGTGACCCGCTCTTGGCAAACGCAGTCAGCCAAATGGTCGGCTATATTCAGGACAAATGGGCAGCACCATACCCAACCAAAGAGCAGACGGAGGCGGTCAATGCCTACCTGCATTCCGTCCATGCGGACGGTGACGGCACGATGAACGAGACGAACATCGCCCACCGCAAAATTGCCTCGCAGGAGATAACCATTAACGCAATCCGTGTGCTTGACCATAACCAACTTGACCGCTTGCAGGACGTGCTGAACCACATAGCGGAAGACAGAGAGTATTACATGCCTGAACGGGAATACGGTTTGGGCAGGTAGCTGACCATTGTAACATCATAATATCATAGACTATGTGCAAGGACAAACAGACGATACATTACTGTACCATTCTTTCAGCCGAACAGTGGGATTTTCTTTTGGACGGCAGATTTTCAGGCATAAGACAGAAATGTCTGCATCGACTGATGACCAGTGCGGTACAGGCAAAAACCGTTTATAAAATCAAGGGCATTGAAATAGTCTTGGAGGTGGGACAGGTCGCAGCTTCCGACGTGGAACTGGCGGAATACTTGGACTGTAACCGCAAGACTATCGGCAAGCTCATTGATAATTTTAACAGGCTCGGTATGCTGACCACCCGAACCAACAACCGTACTTCCGTTCATACCCTGCATTTTCTCACGGGCTGGTATGTCGGGGATGTCCTCGTGACCAATCCGTATTATGTCAGACCTTCGGCTACCGCCAAAGGACAAACGGGAGATGTACGGACACCTCTTTTTTCTGATTTACCACCGAGAACCGTACAGAGTTCTGTGCAGAACATTTGTCATTGTCAGGAGCAAAATGCGGACAGCACGGGAAGCGAAACAGCAACCTTTTCTTCTTCCCTTTGCTCGCCTATGGCTTCCGAGCATTCGGGTATCTGGCTGAACGGTAAGGACAGGGTAACTGCGGGTAATCACGTAGAAAGCCCCAAAGAGGCGCAGGACGGCACGATTGACAGTGAGGCGAACATAGGGAAAGGAAATTGAACGGCGCAAAACGCCGGATTTCAAACGAGCCTCCGTTGGCGTGCGTGAGTGACCGTGCTTGCACCGGTATAGCCCACTATAACTTCTCCGCTACGCTACAAAGTTGTGGGCTCTCCCGAGGGGCTGGGCGTTGCCCCGTCCCACTTAGGGCGCTGCCCTAAGAACCCGGCAAGGGCGGTCTGCCCTGTGCAACCCGACCAAAGAGTGACCCTCTCTTTGGGAACTCCGCTTAGAGGTTTTCACCCCTAAGAACCCCAAGCAGGAAGTGACCCTCTCCCTGCACCCTCCGATTAAGGCGAAGCCCTAATAACCCATTGTGAAACTAAAAAACAAGTGAACTTATGGCACAGAAAACATCTATCAACATAAAACCCTGCAACGTTGGAAGCAGCAGTCCGCATAATAGACGGTCAGCGGAATACCTCGCCAATATCCGAAAGGAAAAGCTATACATTCGCACCGACCTCATGGAGAGAAATGAAGCGTGGGTAGCACCTGAACTTGGCGATACCTCGTTGGCTGACCGCTATAACCAGATAGCCGCAATGGTCAAGGAGAAGACAGGACGGGCGATGCAGACGAAAGACCGGGAACGGGTGAACAAAAAGACGGGAAAGGTGACCATTGTACGTGGCAGCACCCCACTCAAAGAGGGCGTGGTCGTTATCAAGGAAGACACCACGATGCAGCAGTTGCAGAATTTCTGCGAGGTGTGTAAACAACGCTGGGGCATCACAGCCCTGCAAATATTCATTCACCGGGACGAGGGGCACTACATCAACCCCGGAGACACCGCCACATGGAAGCCCAACTTACATGCCCATATCGTATGGGACTGGATGAACCACGACACCGGGAAATCCTGCAAGCTGGACGAGAAAGCCATGAGCGAGATGCAAACTATTCTGGCTGATTGTTTGGAGATGCAAAGGGGCATCTCAAAGGAGATTACAGGAAAAGAGCATCTGGAGCGGAACGACTATATCGTTGCCAAGCAAAAACGGGAAGCGGAACAAGCCAAGGCAGAAAAGGAAGCCGCCCTTGCAGCCAAAGAGAAAGCCGAAGCGGAAAAGCTCACTATTGAGGGAGAGAACAAGGAAAAAGAGCAGTACGGTCTTTCACTCGACAACGAGATTGCCGACAAGGAAAAGCAACTCAGAGACGAGCGCAAGGCGAAAATGGACAGCATTTTGGATAGTGTCGGCAGCATTGTAGGAGTTGGCAAATCCGCAGCAGTTGAAAAGGAAAACGCCAAGCTGAAAGCCGAGAACGAGCGCATCAGAAAAGCCTTTCCCAATGCCGTAAAGAACAAGGTGGAGGAACTGACAAAAGTATTAGCCTCGGAAAAACAGGAAGCCGAAACCGAGCGTGACAGGGCGTTGGCACTGAATCGCTCGCTTACTATGGAACGGGATAAGGCAGTAAAGCAGCTTCAGGAACAGAAGGACGGCGAGCAGCAACGTATCAGCCAAGCGGTACTTGAAGCCACAGAGGGGAAAGACAAGACTATCCGCTTGCTGCAAGGTGCGTTAAAAAACAGCAAAAGGATTTTGAGCCTTATAGCCGACATGCTGTATCATGCGAGCGAGGTATTCAAACGGGCTGTCATGGCGATTATCCATTTCGGAACGGAACAGCACAAGTCGGTCTTTGCACCGTCCGAAGCCGCCGACATTAAGAGTGTCATGCAGGAATACGGCGAAACGACCGAACAACAAAAATCAATCGGCGAATGGCTTTGCGACTATGCGGAAAGCCGACAGCCTTTTGACGAAATAAAACATCGGCAAACCCGAAACGAGATTGCCGATGTAGCAAATGGGGCTTATGACTGGAAGATTGAACGAGGGCAAGGGGGCATTAGCCTGAATTAGAAACGCTTTTTGCTGTATATCCCTTTAGCATGTTCACCTGCAAAATTGTCAACTTGTTGCCTCCTCTTTCGTTGAAAAGGTTGGGGCAAGTTGTTGCAGGTGAACTTGCTTTTTGATTAATTGTACAACAAAATAAGTAGTAGACTATTAATCACATACAGGACGAATTGACATGGCGATGCGATAGTTCAAATCATAAGTGCCGCCAGGAGCGTTACCTGGTGACCAAATCCAATTAATCTGTGATTCTAATGTCGTGAAAAAGCGATAGGATGGGTATAATTTTTTAGAACCTAATTGATCCCTTGTTCCAGACCAATAATAACCGGTATCTCCACGATCGATTATAGAAACCTTGTTTTGATAACCTCCAGCTGGTAAAAATATACTATTCCCGTTAGGCCCAGTTACTTTTAATCCAACGATATTATTTAATTTGGCTAACTCCCATTTACATTTACTTACAAGCTCTGCTTGATCTGCTGCGGTAGGTAATCGCCAACTTCCACCCCATTTGGATCTGGCAATATCATATTCAGTACCACTGATTTCTTTAATGTTATTAGGTCTATCTCCTTCCGCATAACCGGGTTTAACATTTGGAATTCCCCAAGCATATAGACTGCCGTAATCGTCGGGTTTTGAAGCACCGATGTTCCAACTGGCCCATTTTACGTTCAGACCAAGGTCTATCGCATCCGCTATTTTACCGACATCTTCTGTCGGATTATCTGTCGGATTATCTGTATAACCTTCGTAATAAATATCCCAGACCTGTGGTGACAAGTCGGTTACCTCTTTGATTTGCGTAATTCTTCCTTCTTTATCTTTTTGAAAAATAAACTGTTTATGGGTGTAATTTCTATGGTCTTTGCGTGTATATTCTCTTGGAAGGAACGGGAGTCTTTTTCCCACAATATCAAAACACGTCAAAGAATAACCCAAATATCCTCCAGATGTATATAATGGAACTAAATTTACAGAAGTATTATTGGGGAACTCTACATTATAAATATATTGAAAAGTTTCATCATTGTAAAAAGATTTCAAAGTAGAGGAACAACCACTTTCCTCATACTGGAAATTAATCGTACCTTTACGTAAGGCTTCATCTCCATATTCTATAGTGGCAATATATCCGTCATTATTATAAGTCAATTTATTGATTTTCTCACCATTTATCTGAGGTACAACTCCTTTATTATCAATTTTGAGATAACCATTTTCTCCGATGGAATATTTTGTGTTTTCGTTGATTATGACAAAATTCCCTACATAGCTAAAAGTCTGTATATCTACATATCCGCTCCCTGAGTACGAAGTTGTTTTCCACTCCTTTATCCGGCCTTGAGAATCGTAAGTGAAATCGTGAGATGTATCCATATCTTTCTTCGTTCCTCTTAGATAATAGTTATCAATGTGGACTATTTGAGGCCCTAATATGGGTTTATAGCTTCCTCCTGCATCTTTTTTGAATTCACAGGTGATATTATATTCCCCGTCTACCCAATAAAGCGTCATTTTATTATCAGAAAATTCTTTAATATACCATTTATCTGTTTCAGATTTTCCAAAAGTAATAATCCCTTTAGAAACAGACCATGTGAAAGTTTGCTTTCCCATGATTTCCATCAGTTGATCTTCGCCACTATCCAAAACTCCAGTCATATCATCATTGAATTGAATATAGTATTCATCTTTTGTGATGTCGTAAGAAGATTGTGTTTTTTCTCCCGCCTCTATCCATTTTTGAGTGATACATTGCCAATGTCCCACTAAATCCTCTGCAGATATATCTACCACCTCAATAGGATTGTCTGGATCTGGATCATCTTGGTTAGGTTTATCCGGATCTACTGTATTGTCATCAGATCCACACGCAATCCACATAGGTAATGTCGCAAAAAGTAAAATAAGCCTGAAAAAGTGAATTGTCTTCATTTTGTGATTCATTTTATGCTCTTTGCAGTTCCTGAAAAGAGCTATTTAAACACGAAGCGTGGAACTGCAATGCCACGTCTTAAGTTAGAGGTCCTGAGAAAACCTTGTAGTACAGATATGGATATAGCAGCCCACGCTATAGCGTGAGAACCACTATGCTATCCTTGTACTACGTTTGAAATTTCTCAGGTTTCTAACTTACAAGATAAGCATAACGCTTCTTTCTTTTCTAATATGTCTTGGAAAGAGTCGCCCCAATCCAAATACAAAAATACTAAATTTATTATATAAACTATTATCGTTGAACAATTTTCTTGCTTTTAGAATGAGATTAAATCTCATTTTGATTTTCCACCCTACTTTTAAAATTTCCGATTCTATTGGAAAAATAGAACGAAAATAGACCCTCTAATGAATTATTTCATAGCCCATTTGTACTTTGATTGCTTCTTTAAGCACATAATATATTGATTTTCAATAATAGTAAGTAATTCTTTGACAACTGATATTACTTAACTGAAATTCTTCCATAAACAGAGTATAGACAGGCCTATTTCTGTAGTATTCGGAATTGCTATTGGCTGTTATTTCGCCTAAGAATGCGACATTATAGTGACATTTTTAGAATTTATCTCATTTTTATAACATCTGAAATTTTTATTTATATAACTGATATACATATATATATAACGAATATTGAGATAATTATATAATAGAAGCCTAATACCCCGACAGACATTTGTCTGTCGGCAGATATACAATGTTAGCAAGCATATTTATAGTATTATTTGTACAATATTGAATGACTAAAATCAGTGATTCCCGATAAACTCTAATCATGATAATAATACCCATTGGTTTTTATCTTTTTATTGCATAAGATTTTATATATTTGCATCGGAAATATCGAAAGCATTAAAGATGGACAAGCCCAAGAATCGAATAAAAGAGGTGTTGGAAGAGAAAGGCATCAAGCAAACTTGGTTGGCGGAAAAACTCGGAAAAAGTTTTTGCATCGTCAATTCTTATGTCTGTAACAGACGTCAGCCGAGTTTAGATGTATTGTTCGAAATAGCAAACATCTTACAAGTTAATCCGAAAGATTTAATCAGCAGTAAATAAGCCCAAACATATGAAATGATACGAAATTCTCAAAAACTTCGAATATAGTCTTGAGCTGTTTAATCGTCTTAATGATTATTGATTTTTTGGTTGGCTTTAAAAGTCGGTAAAGATAAAAACGAAGAACACAACCAATAAAATATTCTATTAGTTCACCTAAATAATATTCCTGATGAATATATTATTAGACACGAATATCATTATCCCATTGGAAGATACGAGTAGGATTCTTGACACTTCCTTTGCTGAACTGCGGAAACTCTCCGCAGAGCAGAGCCATTGTCTGTATATTCATCCGATGCAGCTTGAAGACATTAACCGAGACAAGAATCAAGAAAGACGGGAAATCGTATTATCTCGGTTAAAGCAATATTCAAAGATAGAAAATCCACCAATCTTATCCGATCAAGAATGCTATGAATTCGGTTTATCGCAATCCAACGATAATGATAAAGTAGACAATAATGTATTGTTCGCCTTATATCGTGGAGCCGTACACCTTCTTGTTACAAATGATGAAGGCATACACAAAAAAGCCTTACGGATTGGCTTGCAGGATAAAGTGTATCGGTTAGAACAATTCTTGTTATTACTTCGGCGATATACGACTGTCCCGTTTTCTTTCGATTACACTGGTGTAAAAGAACGTTTTTTATATGAAATAAACAAGAATCAACCTTTTTTCGAGTCCTTGCGTCAATCATACGCTGGATTCGATCAATGGTTTCAGAAATGTGCCGCAGACAAGCGAAAATGCTGGTGTATCGAAAACGGAGACGGTAATGTTGCCGCAATCTGTATTTATAAACACGAACAGGATACTCGACTAACCGATAACGGGGAGATTATTTCCGGACGGATCTTGAAACTTTGTACTTTCAAGGTTGACACAATGGCTCGTGGGAAAAAATTGGGCGAGCGACTTTTGTATATCGCATTCGATTATTGTGTAAAAAACAAGTTGGATTGGGTGTATCTACATACGTTCGGAGAAGAACAGAAAACACTTGTAGGACTTTGTTTAGATTATGGCTTTTATTGCCTCGGTAAATATAAACAAGATGATGTTTATATCAAGCCAATGAAATTAATGGATGATAATTGCGGTAGTTTGGATTCTTTGATAAGGTATTATCCCTACTTCAGGGATAATGAATCCGTTCAAAAATTCATTATTCCTATTCAGCCGCAATATCATGAAGATTTGTTTCCGGATTTCAGTAGCATGAAAGGTTCTCTATTCGAGAAGGATCAATCGTTATATTCTTGTCAAGGTAACACTATAAAAAAAGCTTATTTATGTCATTCTCGAATCAAATCCATTCGGAAAGGTGATATTGTCCTATTCTATAGAAGCAAAGATCGCAAATCCATACAATGTATGGGTATAGTCGAAGACGTTTTGCCTTCAGAAAATATCGACGAAATATTTCCTGCCATTGCCAAGAGAACCGTCTACAATTATTCGGATTTACAGCAGATTCTGAAGAAAAAGACGTTGGTAATACTTTTCCGGTATATAGCTCTTGACAAAGAAATATCCTATCAACAGATAGCTAAAGCCAAAGTTGAAGGGTATATCCAAAGTATTAGAAAAATTGATAATCAACAATATTCAGCATTGATACATGAAAACTGAAACGATTATACTATCCATTCATCCAAGTCATATTGAAAAAATATTATCTGGGGAAAAGCAATACGAGTATCGCAAGCGTATTCCTGCGGATATACGACATATTGTTGTATATGCAACTGCGCCTATCAAAAAGATTGTCGCCTTGATTGAGATTGATTCCATTTTAAAGGGGACACCAGAAAGCGTGTGGGAAAAAACTAAAAGACATGCTGGTGTTTCCAAGGATTTTTTCATGCTCTATTTTGCCGACCATCAAGATTCTTATGCAATTAAATTCAAAACGGTTTTCAAATTAGAGACTCCGAAATCTTTAATGTGTTTGGATAATAATATTGCTGCTCCACAATCTTATACATACCTCACAGAGACAACAGAGGAATTGTGTAATAAATTAGGAATAAAGTGATTGAGCTATGATAAACTTCGACGAATACATCCGCCAAGACGAACCGCTAAAACGAGAGAAAGGCTATGCGTGGCAAACTGCAATCGGCTTGCAGGCCGTCGATGGACTTAAACCATCCCACTATCTGATTGAAACCGCCCGAAAAGATATTGAGGGCGAAATTACGATTGACGAAGCAGAACAGCTCATAAAAAGCTACTACCAGTCGAAAGAAGCGCGTACACCTGAAGATGTGGAAATGCACGAGGCGGATACGGCATCGACCAACATCCGCCGACTTCTTACCGAGAAAACATTTGCGTTTACGCTTGTCGGACTGACATCGATTCATCGTCGGATATTCGATGGTGTATTCAAGTTTGCCGGTCAAATACGCGATTACAACATCACGAAAAAGGAATGGGTACTTCGTGGGGATACAGTGCTCTATGTTTCTGCGCCCGATCTTCGGAAAGCGATTGAATACGACTTGGAACAAGAACGCCAATTCGACTATTCAAAAGTGGACAGGAATGGATTAGTGAGCCACATAGCCAAATTTGTGTCAGGACTATGGCAAATCCATCCGTTCGGCGAGGGAAATACCCGAACGACTGCCGTGTTCACGATTCTCTATCTACGTTCTATGGGCTTTGACGTAACAAATGACCTGTTCGCCAATTATTCGTGGTATTTCCGTAATGCGCTGGTACGCGCCAACTACCAAAACGTGCAAAAAGGCATTATGCGCAATTCCGAATACTTGGAACGATTTTTCCGCAATCTGTTATTGGGCGAAAATAACGAACTGCGGAATCGGTATATGGTAGTAAATGCACCGAAAGAACTGGTTACAGGGCAAGCACAACATGATAACCGTACAAGTACCGAACAACCTACCGTACAAGTAACCGAACAAGTTCTTGCTTTGTTGTTCGCCTTATCAAATGAACAATTATCGCTGAAAGGATTAATGGAGAAAGTCGGTTTGAAGCATCGCCCGACTTTTATAGAAAACTACATAAATCCGGCTATCGAGACTGGTATTCTCAAGATTCTATATCCCGATAAACCCAATCATCCAAGGCAGAAATATTTGTTGACACCAAAAGGGCTGGCCTTATATAATGATCTAAAGATAAAACATTCTATCTAATAGTTAGTCAATCGCAATTATATTACATTTACTAAAAGACATGAACTTATTTGATAAAGAGAGATATACTTTTGCCGACATTCAATATTTAATCGATAATGGGGTTGAAGAATCCATACACCTCGATTTCAAGGCCGCAGGTGCTCTTGCAAAAGATGATAAAAAGAAAAACGAGATAGCCAAAGATGTGTCGGCATTTGCCAATTCAGATGGTGGAATAATAATCTACGGAATAAGTGAGAGCGGACATAAGGCAGATTCATATTCGTTTGTGGATGGCGATGTTTTTACCAAAGAATGGTTAGAGCAAATTATAAACTCCAACATTCAGAAACGAATCAACAATATCAGAATCATTCCTCTTCGTCAAGATGGAGACATAAAACGGACTGTGTATATAGTTAAAATACCGAGAAGCAACAATGCTCCGCACATGAGTGGTGATAAACGCTATTATAAGCGTTACAATTTCCAATCGGTTATAATGGAAGAATATGAAGTCCGAGACTTATTCCACCGACATAATACCTCAACTTTATCTATTGTCGATTGGTCTTTATTCGATAATGGAGAAACATCGGATGGTAGATTTAGAAAATATAGTTTTGTCGTTCAAGTTCATAATGAAAGTCAAGTGACGGAATCATTATACAAACTTAACTGTTATATAAATAATCTCGATGTTTCCCTATATAATGTCAAATGGCGCTTAAATCAAGGACGTATTGATACGACTGAACTTTACGATGATAGATTAAAAATATCCGATATGGGAACTTTACCATTATTTCCTAACGAGGTGATTGATATGATGAGAATTTATATTGAAGTTCCTGTATCGAAGGTCTGTTCATTTGTCGAAGAGACCAAGATTGAATTAGCATTTTTTTATGATAATGCTGTAGATACACGACATTTCTATGTCAGAAACTATATCTAAACCATAGTAATCTTCAAAAACCATCAGAAAACGCATTTTTTATTGACTGCTACATTCGGATACTATAATGCTGTCGAGCTATTGCCACCATACTTGATACAAGTTATTGAATGTAGCAATAGGATTACAAGTATGTTTATGCAGTAAAATGATAGAAATGGAGAATGCAGCGAAAAGAGAAAATATGCAATGGACTTTCATTCTTTCTTTTTTGGCTGTATATTTTTCGAGTAGTCAGATCGTGGAAATGCGTTGAAAATTTAGTTTAGTTTGTGCATTAGCCTTATATATGCTAAATCAAAGTAAACTATATTTAGGTAGGCATATTTGCCTTTACATATGCCTATGGCTTTATAGAAACAACCACCATTGCGGAAAATACAAGTTTCAATGAAGATGTAAGGCAGAGACCACAGCCTATCCTTTTCTCTTTTGGCTGCAACAATTCATGGATGAGCCATCGAACGATATTCTTCGGGTGAGAGGTCGATAGTCATAAAACTGCTTGAAGAAGCACTTTGAATGCGACCAAGTGCAAGGGATGAAACTAAGTGAAATACGAAAAGCTGGGAATCGATTAAATTATTGATTTTGTTCCTGTTTTGTTTCTTTAATGAGATACGCACAAATCTATTGTGTTGATGTACAGCATATAGCGTATATATCTTACAACATTTACCAGATTTTCATAAATCCGTCCCAGCAATTTAGGTTCATCTATTTCTAATGCAACCGACCGAGCCTTTAGGAAAGCTAATTGAGATTGAACATGTTCGCCTAATTCATTCGAGATTATTCCCGAATAATAATACGACCAGGCTAAACGTTTCGGGTCTTTATGTCTTTCAAAATACTTCACCGCCACATTAATCATTGAATCTGAAGTATGCTCCATATAATTTTTGTCTCGTGCCTGTGTCATCAGAAGACACCATGTCGCATATTCTTCTGCTGATAGTTTTTCCGGCTTAAGGATGTTTTTCAAAAGCAGAAATGCACTATCGGGATATACATCCATGAAACTTTCAGCCTGATAAATAGCAGGATCAGATTCAGGTTGGCAGGTAAACAAGCCGAAAAACATCAAAGGCAAAACGGCCATGATCAGTGTTTTTGTTAGATTTTTCATTAGAATAGTGTTTTTGCGGTTAAAAATCACATTTCCTTCCACCAAATATACATTTTCTTTTTCAAAAAAATAACTTTATTCCTTACTTTTGTTCAATCTAATTAAATCAAAACATGAAACACGAAACGCCTGTGCTATCTTTTATCATTCCCATTTATAATGTGGAGCTATATCTGCCTGCATGTCTCGAATCTGTATTGCATCTCCCCTTGACAAATTTTGAAATCATCCTGATTGATGATGGCTCGACCGATAACTCCGGCAGAATAGCAGATAAGTATGCCGAAAACTATAGCCATATACATGTAATCCATCAGACGAATGCAGGATTATCTGCAACACGAAACAGAGGGGTAGAACTTGCAGAAGGCAACTATATTGCATTTCTCGATAGTGATGATTGGCTCATTGGCGATCAAATTGTTGATATATACCTTCAAACTTCACAAGCAAATGCGGATATGGGAATGGGGAACTCCCTTTTCTGTTATCCGGACGGTAGTAATGGCAATCCATTTGCACCCATCCCGCAAAACCTTATAGGGCAGACTATAGATGGAAAATATTGTTTCACTGAATTAATGAAACAAAATGTCTATCCGCCAATGGTGTATAATTACATCTATCGCAGGGAATGGCTTCTTTCCCATCAGCTCCGTTTTGAAAGTGTTCTGCATGAGGATGAACTGTGGACGCCAATCGCACTCTGTTATGCCAGGCGGATCGTTGTCACAAATATTGATTTCTACGATTATAGGCAACGGGAAGGATCGATTATGACTTCTCTACGCCGGGAAAAGAGAATACACGATCTATTTTTCATTGCTGACCGGTTGATCCGCTTGGCTGAAAATTATAGATTTGATTCTGATGATAAAAATCTTAAAAGCCAGTTATATGTAAGAAGCTACCTGCTATACAAAATTGCATTTTCTTCATTAGCACACATACATGACACTCGATTCATTTTACCTACCCACCATCTGTACCAACTATTTGCTATAAAAAATAAACTTACGGCAGACGCAAGAAATACATGTATCAATCAATATAAGACGGCTAAACAAGGACTAAAGTCCTACCTGAAATGGCGTAATTCCTATTGGATAAGAAAATTAACTTACGAAATACCGCCCGAAACAAAGCTAATTCTGATCTTTAACACAATGTGGAATAAACCGCTTGATATTCCTATACAGAAAATTCCGGCAAATTGCATCATTACGACAGATCGGCGATTCCTGTCAACAGCGGATTTTGTAGTCTTCCATCTGCCCGACTTAAGTAACGAATTGGAAGAAGACCTTGACAAACCCGAAGAACAGAAATGGGTAGCATGGTCACTGGAATGCGAAGAGAACTATCATTTTTTGAAAGACCCTGAATTTATGGAAGTCTTCGACTATAAAATGTCATATCACCAAGATGCAGATATCGTTTATCCATATTATAGATATGAATATCGAAAAGAATTAATCTTAATGCCTGAATTTTCGTTTCATGAAAAGAAGGATATTTGCATGATGATATCCAGCCCGTTCAATCAAAGCGGAAGACAGGAATACTTGCAAGAACTGATGCAATATATTTTGATCGACTCGTATGGGAAATTATTTAATAATTGTAAATTGGAAAAGGATTCGGGACAGGACAGCAAAATGGAGTTATATCGACAGTACAAATTTGTCATTGCATTTGAAAACAGTCGTGCAAACGACTATGTCACGGAAAAATTCTACGATCCACTATTGGCCGGTGCAGTACCTATCTATTTAGGTGCACCCAATATCGAGACATTTGCCCCCGGAGAAAATTGTTCTGTGGATATACGGAACTTCAGTTCACCGAAAGAATTGGCGGCTTTTCTGATTGAAGCCTGCAAGAATGAAAAGATTTATAACAAATTTCTACAATGGAAAAAAGAACCGCTAAAGCCGGAATTCATGAAAAAGATCGAAGCACAACGAGTTCATCCGTTCATACGGTTATGTCATCTTCTGCACCTTCCACCACCCACCTCTCGATATTACGGGGCTCGGAAAAAAAATGCACACCGATCTTGACTATAGCTCCGTTTTTTTACAATAACCCTTGTTTTTTTCTATTTCAAGGGAAAACAAGTACAATCTCAGCCTGTCTTTTTTCCACCGAAACAGTGCTTTCACTAACATACCGGCAAACGGGCCGCCGGACTGGCAGAAATTGCATGGCATTTGGCTATCTTATTCTCCATATCCCTTACACTTCGAAAAGACGGAACTGCCGGTGAGTAGAATATTTGTGGAAACGAAGGAGGGGGGAAAGGGATATCGCCCGGATCCGGAGGGTCTTTTCAAGGGAATCGAACCCTTATTTCCACGACGACCGTCTTCATTGCCCTGACGACCGTCTTCATCGCTCCGAGCTGCCGGATTCACTCTATACGAAGTCGGACTTCGTGGCGATGAAGACGGTCGTCGGGAGGAAAAACCGCGCACCTCACGGGAATGGCCTCCCAAAGGCCTTATTTTCGATCCGTAAACAACTGTCCGAAGAACATTTGGCGGATGGGTTTCAAGTCATTTTCAAGATGTTTTTTACAATAAGGGGGGGATCAATTGCTTGTCATGCGCTTGATAATACTGTAAGCATTGATGATACCCAACTCTCCGGCCTTGCTCAAATCGGCGATTCCCCGGTTGGCATCTCCTTGCGAAAGGCGTGCCAATCCACGGTTGAAATAAGCCTCGGCAAATTCCGGATCACGCTGGATCGCCTCGCTGTAATCCTGGATGGCAGCACGGAAATCGCGTTGCGCACAACGCAGGTTTCCACGATTGAAATAAGCATATACGAAACCCGGATTCAATTTGATTACCATGTCATAATCACGCGTAATCATTTCATGCTCGTAAGCTCGCTTATTGTCTTTCAAGGATGCGGAAGCCGGATCAGATGTTACCGGAGTACGGACAACCGTCGGATTCTTACCCATCTTAAGGTTCATGCTCATAGCAGAAAAATCGTCTTGTGAGCTGGCAGCCTGCGACATATTATAGTCAAGCTGTTTATACCGGACGACAGCCCGGTTAAAATAAGCCATAGCAAAATCCGGATCCAATTCGATCACTTTTGTATAATCCTTAATCGCTTCGGTAAAGTCCTGTACAAGCATAAAATCCAAAGCCCGTCCGAAATAGGCATCCACATCGTTCGGATTCTTCACTATACGGGCCGAAAAATTATCGATAGATGCAAAATGTACGGCAACCTGGTCTTCCGTAAGGGCGGCTTCTTCGTTTGTGATACGCAGCTTACGTTCCAGTACCAGACGGGAATTGTAAGCTTCCACCATCTTATCATAATAAACCAACTTCTTTACCGGATCGACTTTTTCGTAATAAGTCAGGACAAACATCGGTTCCAGATCCACACGCACATTGCGGTCCTGCACGCGTCCACGAATTTCGCTGTTATACTTCGTCTTACGTACCTCTTCTTCATCATACACGACAAGACGGTTGAACTTATCGATATTCTTATCCGACTGTTCACGCGTATTTTCATCCTTTGATGCCGGATCGGTCGATTGCGTACCGGTATTGTTGCCATTTTGGGAAGCGACCGCATTTCCCGAAGCATTCCCGTTCTTCTTTTTCTGCTCCATATTATAGGCAGTCCAGTAGTCACGGTCGGCACCTACCTCATCATGCATTTTCCGCTTCACTTCCGCACGGCTGTAATAACCAGCTACAAAATTCGGATACTGCCGCAACACGACATCGAAATCATGTACGGAACCTTGATAATCTCCCGTCTCGTAACGTAACAACGCCCGGTTATAATAAGCCATATAGTTGTCCGGTTCAATCTCGATCACAACATCGAAATCTTCGATAGCCCGGTTGTTATCCCCGATCTGTGCCCGAAGCAATCCTCGGTTGAAGCGGGCAATCAGGTTGTGGCTGTCCATGCTGACCACCTGATCATAATCAGCCATAGCACCACGCAAATCCTTTAACTGATACCGGACCAGACCTCTATTGATGTAATAACCGCTCTCACGGGTATTCAGACGAATAGCCTCGTTCAGATCGGCAAGCGCGTCTTTCATATTGTTCATCTGGTAATGCAGGATCGCCCGGTTGCCATAAGCGGGAGCATAGTAGGGGTCCATACTGATCGCCTTATCATAGTCGGCAAGTGCTTTGACCGTATCGCCTTTCTCGGTGTACATCGCACCACGCGTCAGATAGTTCATAGAATATTTGGGATGGGCCGCCATCAGTTCATCAAACACCTTTTCGGCCTCCTTAAAATCTTTTTTCTGAATATTGGCTACTGCCATATTCACCAACATCTGGCGGTCTTCCGCCTTAAACTCCAAACCTTTCCTGTAGTCTTCTATTGCTTCGTCAAATTTCTCCTGACTCTGACGGGCAATACCACGTGCGTAATATGCCTGTACCAGGAAAGGGTTCCGTTCAAGACAAAGCGTACAGTCTTCTTCAGCTCCTTTATAATCATCCAAATTGATTTTTGCCACAGCACGGTAGAAATATGGTTCGGCCAACCAGGGTTTTGATTTGATAACCTGATTGAAATATTGTATCGAAAGAACATAGTCCTCAAAATACAAGGCGTTGCGCCCGATAGTCAACACACGATCCGTATTGATTTGTGCAAACATGGCTAACGAACACAGCTGGAATATAAATAAAAGAATCGCTTTCTTCATCTATAAAAATATTCAACATTGATCGGTCGCAAAAGTAAGTAAATAATCTTAGCCATTAAAACCAATCTATAAAAAAAGCTTTCACAGACTGTAAAACAGTGTGAAAGCTTTCTATATTTACTTATTTCAGCTATTTACTTCGGCTGAATCTTAACCATCAAATGGTCTTTTGGGATCTTATCTCCTTCCGTTACACCCAGCTCGACAATCGTTCCGGCAACGGGAGCGACCACCCGGTTGTACATCTTCATCGCCTGGTGGATCAAAAGCAACTGGCCAGCTTCAACTTCCTGCCCTTGCTGTACTTCCACTTTAACGATCGTTCCGGGAAGATGAGAAATCACATCACCGACAAAGGGCTTATGCCACATTTTACGGTTCTTATATTTTGCAGTCAGCGTCGTCTTGTATTTGCGGGCCGTTACTACAAAATCCACATATTCGTTATCTTTCTCTTTCTTTTCCATATTCAAAAGTTTTTACGGCGTTAATTAGAACGGAGGCAATCCGTGCTTCTTAGCCGGTCTGTATTCTTCTTTCAAAACAGAAAGTTTAAGCGCGTGAAGCAACAATGAACGTGTTTCTTTCGGCTCGATAACAGAATCGATGAATCCTTTGGACGCAGCTACATAAGGATTTGCAAACTTCTCAATATATTCCTTCACCTTTTCCTGGCGCATTGCATTCTGGTCTTCGGCTTCCATGATCTCCTTGCGGAAAATAATGTTGGCCGCACCTTCCGGTCCCATCACCGCAATTTCTGCACTCGGCCATGCAAACATAAAGTCCGCCCCTAAGTGACGAGAGTTCATGGCGATATAACCGCCACCATAAGCCTTACGCAGGATAACCGTAATCTTGGGAACCGTCGCTTCGGAATAAGCATACAATACCTTCGCACCGTGGCGGATCACACCGGCATGTTCCTGGTCAACACCCGGCAAATAGCCCGGCATATCTTCTAACGTGATAATAGGAATATTGAAAGAATCGCAGAAACGGATAAAACGTGCAGCTTTATCGGCACTGTCGCAATCCAATACACCTGCCAACACCATCGGCTGATTAGCAACGAAACCGACAGTTTCACCACCCATGCGGCCAAAACCGATCACAATGTTGGCTGCCCACAACTCCTGTACTTCCAAGAAGTCGGAATCATCCACGATACATTTGATAACGTTACGAACATCGTACGGCTGTTTCGGATCTGCCGGAACCACATCTTCGATGTTCATTACCGCAGTGGGCTCCTTCGACTCTACCACTTTAGCACGTTCCTGGTTATTCCAAGGGATAAAACTAACCAGACGTTTAACTTGCTCGAAACACTCCTGCTCGCTCTGTGCGTAGAAATGAGCATTACCGGTTGTTTCCGCATGGACACGTGCACCACCCAGGTCTTCCATAGAAATATCTTCGCCCAACACGGTCTTGATCACATTCGGACCTGTAATAAACATCTTGGAGATATTCTCTACTACAAATACGAAGTCCGTTAAAGCCGGAGAATATACAGCTCCACCGGCACAAGGTCCCAAGATCAACGAGATCTGAGGAATAACACCGGAAGCAATTGTATTGCGATAGAATATTTCACCATAACCCGCCAATGCACCTACACCTTCTTGGATACGTGCACCACCCGAGTCGTTGATACCAATAATCGGACATTTCATTTTCAGAGCATGATCCATGATCTTCGTGATCTTACGTGCATGCTGCAAGCCCAGTGAACCACCAGCAACCGTAAAGTCTTGTGCATAGATACAAACCGGAGCACCGAAGATCGTACCTGTACCTGTAACAACACCATCACCTGGTAAATCCTTCTTATCCATGCCGAAATCACGACCATCGTGCTTCACGAACAGGTCATATTCATGGAAAGAATTCTTGTCCAACAAGGATAGAATACGATCACGGGCAGTCAGTTTACCCATCGCGATCTGCTTTTCGATAGCAGCTTCACCTCCACCCATCTCAACGACGGCTTTCTTTTCCCTGAGGGCCTGAATGTTTTTACTTAAATCTGTCATACTGATTAGTTAATAGAGTTCTTATTACTTACCAACCGCTTTTGCTTTATAGGAGCAACGGGCTGTACCTTTAATAATACTATTTAGTTTGCTTTTATTCAACTGACGGCGGATTCCTGAAATATTATCTATGAATACATGGCCTTCCAAGTGTTCACACTCATGCTGCACGACACGTGCAGCAAACCCCTCCACCGTTTCTTCATGTTCCTTCAAGTCTTCATCCAGATATTTCACACGTACTTTTACTGAACGGGCTACTTTCTCATGCACTCCCGGCAAGCTCAGGCAACCTTCCTCCATCAAAACCTCTTCTTCGCTTTTTTCAAGGAAAACAGGATTGATCATCGCACGCTTGAAACCTTTGCATTCAGGAAAATCATCTCCCATCACGTCAGCGTCAATTACCAAAAGACGCAATGACAAACCGACCTGTGGAGCGGCCAGCCCCACACCATCGGCATTGTACATCGTTTCGAACATATTGGCTACCAATTGTTTCAAATCCGGATAGTCCATCGGAACCTCTCCAGCCTCTTTTCTCAGCACGGGCTGTCCATATAAATATACTGGTAAAATCATAACTTTTATAACTGATATTTCTTATTTTCCAAATATGACTGCAAGATAATAACCGCACTGATCTCGTCTACCAATCCTTTATCTTGCCTTTTCTTTTTCTTCAATCCTCCGTCCAGCATTGCCTTATGTGCCAAAACGGAAGTAAATCGTTCATCGTAATACTCTACCGGAATATCCGGAATGGTCCGCTTCAGATGTGTTACAAAGGCTTCCACGTATCTCATATTTTCAGAAAGTTCGTTGTTCATCTGCTTTGGAAGCCCGACTACAAACCGTTCAACGGGTTCGCGCGAAACATAATCAGCCAGAAACCTTGTAAGTTCACCGCTCGGCACAGTTGTCAGTCCGTTTGCAATCATCTGCAAGGTATCTGTGACCGCCAGACCGGTACGTTTCCGGCCATAATCAATTGCTATAATCCTTCCCATCGGGCACAAAGATAACATAAATTCAGTTTCCAATTACACATATATACAAAAAGTGTGCAATTTAATACTTAGTATGCATTCTTTTCTCCCTTGAACATATTGATAACCGTTACAACTATAATCTTAAGATCCAAGAAGAAAGACCAATTCTCGATATACCAGACATCTCGCTTCACACGTCCTTCCATTTGTTCCAACGTTTTCGTTTCTCCTCTGTAGCCTGTCACCTGTGCCCAACCTGTCACACCCGGTTTAACCAAGTGGCGAACCATATACTTGTCGATCAGCGCAGAGTATTGCTCGGTATGTTTCAGCATATGGGGACGCGGTCCTACGACTGACATTTCTCCCCTCAGCACATTAATGAACTGGGGAAATTCATCCAAATTAGTCCGACGAAGAAAATCTCCGACCTTTGTCTTACGCGGATCATCCTTCACAGCCTGCAGGGAATCAGCCTGCGCGTTAACCTTCATCGTGCGAAACTTATAACACCTGAAATCCTGCCCGTACAGTCCCGTTCTCTTTTGCTTGAACAAGATCGGTCCCGGAGAACTCAGTTTAATCATGATTCCAACCACGATATACAATATCGGGAATATAGTCACCAGAATTACAGTTGAAAAAAGAATATCAAACGTACGTTTCAACGCCCGGTTGTAAGCCGCCTGCAAAGGCTCGCGGCGAACAGTCATCAAAGGGATGGACTCCAAGACCTCCATCACAAGGCTCTTCTTCAAATTTCGATAGAATTCCGGTACGATATAAAAGCGAATCATATGTTTCTCTGCAAAATTCAGCAGACGTACGATCTTTTCATCGTTCGTACCCGGCAATGTACAATAGATTTCATCCACATCATTTGCCAACACAAAGCTTTCCACCTCATTCGTCATTCCCAAATAATTCGGCAGAACAGATTTCAAGGACAGGTTATCATCAAAGAATCCTAAGATATTGAAACCATACGACAGATCATCCTTCATCACCTTATACAGTTCCATACCGTTCTTTCCGGCCCCGACAATCACGATCTTCTTAAAGTTATATCCTTTCCGGCGGTACATCTTCAAAGTCACACGTACAATAACACGCCACAGCGAAAATATAACGATCGTAACAACATAATAAATCAGCAGGAAAGTCGCCAACACATCCCCGACATTTAAGAAAATCAGGCAGGTAGCAAACAGAAAGGTCATAATCGTAACCAAAAGGAACGCCCTCTGCACAATCTTGTCAATAAAGACAATGGACATATGCAATTGCAAAGGAACAAAATAGAGGGAAAAGAAATAACAGAAATTCAACAAAAGCACCACCTCACGCAAACTTCCGGCGATAGCAGATGTATATAAATTATTCAACCCATAATAGACAATAAAGAAAAGAAGATTCAGAACGACCAAATCCCCAACGCCTATCAACCATTGAATAAGGTAACCATGTTTTTTATTTAACTCCATAACAACGCGCTAAAATCATGCAAAAATAAGCATTATTTCCGAGCAAAAAAAAGGCTGCACACGATTATGTGCAGCCTTTCGGGATATAATTAAAATTAATTATTTGCAGACATGATAACAACGCGGTTCCAATTGTTTTCATTGTACGGTTGAACGTCAGAGCCCTTCCATTCGATTGTGATCTGGCTAGAAGAGATACCGTATTTATCAATAAGTTCCTTGGCAACGGCTCTTGCACGTTTTTCAGAAAGCTGCATATTGTAAGAACCTGTACCTGTTTTCTTATCAGCATAGCCGATAACCTTGATAGGCACATTGTTATCTTTCATAAACTGTGCAGTATTGAAGATGCTAACCTGCTGGTTCTTGTCGATCTTAGCGCTATTGATACGGAAGTATACCACATTGTCTACATAGTTGTTAACAACGTTAGTTACAACTTCTTCACATTCAGGACAAGAAACCGGACGTTTACTCAATTCGTCGTTTTCAGCACGCAAAGCGTTGACCTGACCATTCAGATCGTTCAACAATGCATAATCCATCGGCTCCAACACTTCGAAATCAGTTTTACCCAGTTTGAAAGTCAAACCAGCGCTCAACTGTCCGATACCGTCAGTCAGGTGGTACATAGAAACACGGTTAAACTGTTCGTTCAACAATGAACCCTGAACTTCTACGTTCAAATCTACACGTTTGCTCAAACGGAACGCGGTCAGGATACCGAAATTTACCGTTGGAGATTCTGTTCTTGCAATACCTCTGTTATCATCGGAGTTTTTGAAACGCTGTGCGTAACCAAGACCTACCCACGGAATCAAACGAAACACTTTCTTTTCGTTGTAAGGAGCCCAGAAATTAGTCACATCCCACAACAAATCAGCATGAGCAGCTGCATATTTATTGTGCTGCATAAATGTAGCACCTGTGTTTTCAAAACCATGCAACACACCACCATTCAACTGGAGACGCAGGGCCAAATACGGATTAAACCATTTACCGACAGAGAACTGAGGAGCGAAATTCAAACGATTCTTAAAATCGGCTTCACTGTTCTGATCACCAAATAAAACACTCGCGCCACCAGCAATAGAGATAAACCAGTTGTCGCCTGCTTTGTTCTTTTTGAAGTTTGTCTTATAACCCGCTTCGTTACTAAATCCAACCTGCGGTTTAAATTCCTGTGCAGACACAGAGAAAACAAAACCTGATAACAAAGCTAAAAGTAATACTTTAGTCTTCATATTCATCAACATTTTAATTAAACAATCAATTACCTATAATCTTGCTCAAACATATTGCAAAATTAACTCTTTTTCTAATTATAACAAATAAAAACAATAAAAGTTCGATTCTACTCAAAATAATTCAATATTTCATAGCCACCTTTTTTTAGATACGATTCTTTCTTCATCAATTTTATATCATTCAACATCATATCCTCTATTAAAGCGGCCAAATCGTACTTTGGTTCCCATCCCAAACGGGTACGCGCCTTCGTCGCATCGCCGATCAATAAATCGACTTCAGTCGGACGGAAATACTGAGGATCAACACCTACAACCTCATCTCCAATCCGTTTCCGGATATTATCGAGATAAACTTCACCGACTCTTTCAATAAACACTTTTTCGTCAATATAGTTTAAGACAGCCACCTCATTAACATTCTCTCCTTTGAAAATAATTTCCACGCCTATCTCGGCGAACGCCATCCTCAAGAAATCACGGATAGTTGTCGTAATCCCCGTCGCAATGACATAATCGGACGGTTCGTCCTGCTGGAGGATTGCATACATTGCGCGGACATAGTCTTTTGCATGTCCCCAATCACGTTTGGAAGAAAGATTCCCCATATAAACTTTTTTCTGCATGCCCAAAGCAATACGGGAAACGGCCCGCGTCACCTTACGAGTCACGAAGGTTTCTCCCCTCAGAGGAGATTCATGGTTGAACAAAATACCGTTCGACGCATGCATTTTATAAGCTTCACGATAGTTCACCGTTATCCAATAACCGTAAAGTTTGGCTACGGCATACGGACTTCTCGGATAAAAAGGAGTCGTTTCTTTCTGCGGAACTTCCTGCACCAGACCATAAAGTTCGGATGTAGAAGCTTGGTAAATGCGCGTCTTGGGGATCAAATTCAGCAGACGAACTGCTTCTAAGATACGCAAAACTCCCAGACCATCGGCATTAGCCGTATATTCGGGTGTATCAAAACTCACTTTCACATGACTCATGGCCGCCAGATTATAAATTTCATCCGGCTGTGTCTCACCAATGATACGAGTCAGATTCAAACTGTCGGTCAAATCACCATAATGCAAGATCAGATTGCGGTTTTCCACATGCGGGTCCTGATAAAGATGATCGATACGATCCGTGTTGAACATGGACGATCTGCGCTTGATACCGTGCACCACATATCCTTTCTTGATCAGATATTCGGCCAGATAAGCCCCATCTTGGCCTGTTATTCCTGTTATTAAAGCAACTTTACTCATCGTTGTTAAACGGAAGACGCAACAACCTCCCTATTTTTAATTTTTTAATTTTAAATTCTTAATTCTCCAAGTACCAACTATAAAGGCGTTCAATCCCTTCGTCCACTTCGATCGTATGATGCCAGCCCAAGGCATGTAACTTCTCGACATCCGTCAGTTTACGCATCGTTCCGTCCGGTTTAGAAGAATTAAAGACGATCTCTCCTGTAAAACCGACCTTTTCACGGATTAGGGAAGCCACTTCACGAATAGAAAGTTCTTTTCCAGTACCTATATTAATATGCGTATTCCGGATATCGCCAGTAGCAGGACGGAGATCGGCAAAATCGACCTTCTCCATCACATAGACGGAAGCATCTGCCATCTCCTCGCTCCAAAGAAACTCACGAAGCGGTTTGCCTGTTCCCCACAACTCCACTTTACCAGGATAAATACCGTACTTGGCAAGAATATCCAATATTTCGGATTCAGAAGTACCACCGGATATATTTTCAACCGAACGCGCATTCAGATCTTTCCGGACAGCCTCCCAATCTCCTTCGGAAAGACATTTACCCAAATGCACTTTGCGAATCATGGCAGGCAGCACATGTGAAGTCTCCAGGTTAAAATTATCATTCGGGCCATACAGGTTGGTCGGCATTACTGCGATATAGTTAGTTCCGTATTGCAAGTTATAACTCTCACACATCTTGATCCCGGCTATCTTAGCTATCGCATAAGGTTCATTCGTATATTCGAGAGGCGAAGTGAGCAAGCAATCCTCCGGCATCGGTTGCGGAGCATTTCCCGGATAAATACAAGTACTTCCCAAAAACAGAAGTTTCTTTACATTATTCAGATAAGAAGCATGAATCACATTGTTCTGAATCATAAGATTCTCGTAAATAAAGTCAGCCCGGTAGCGACTGTTTGCCACAATCCCTCCGACATGGGCTGCTGCCAGGAACACATATTCCGGCTTCTCTGCGGCAAAGAAATCATGAACGGCCTGCTGATCGGTCAAATCCAATTCCGCATGCGTACGCAGGACGAAGTTCGTGTAACCTTTTGCCTTCAGATTCTTCAGAATAGCAGAACCGACCAGTCCCCGATGGCCTGCTACAAATATTTTACTATCCTTATTCATTTTCTCTTTTTATCAAATTCAGCAGATATTGTCCATACTGGTTCTTCAACATCGGAGTGGCAACTTGCCTCAACCGTTCTGCATCGATCCAACCATTCCGATAAGCAACTTCTTCCAAGCAAGCTATTTTCAACCCTTGTCGTTTCTCTATCACCTCAACGAAGGTGGAGGCTTCGGAAAGAGAATCGTGCGTACCGGTGTCAAGCCATGCAAAACCGCGCCCTAAGAGCTGAACTTTCAAATTCCCATCCTTCAGGAATTCCTGGTTGACAGTCGTAATCTCCAATTCTCCGCGGGCGGAAGGTTTAATCCGCTTGGCAACTTCCACCACTTTGTTCGGATAGAAATAAAGGCCGACAACTGCATAATTCGATTTCGGGCATGCTGGTTTTTCTTCAATGCTCAACACATTTCCTGCCTCATCGAATTCGGCCACGCCATAGCGTTCCGGATCATTGACGTAATAACCGAAGACGGTTGCTTTTTGTTCGTTTTCCACATTAGCTACGGCCCTTTTTAACATTGCGGTGAAACTCTGTCCGTAAAAGATATTGTCGCCCAAGACCAGACAAACGGAATCATTTCCAATAAACTCCTCCCCAATTAAAAAAGCTTGTGCCAATCCGTCCGGTGAAGGTTGTTCGGCATACTCGAAACGGACACCATAATCGGAACCATCCCCTAACAGACGACGAAAACCGGGAAGATCCTGCGGTGTGGAAATCACCAATATTTCACGTATTCCTGCCAGCATCAACACAGACACCGGATAATAGATCATCGGTTTATCATAAATAGGCAATAACTGTTTTGAAACTCCTTTGGTTATCGGATACAAACGCGTACCGGACCCTCCTGCTAAAACAATACCTTTCATAATCTTCTATGATTTACGATTTATGATTCCAGAATCATGCATCAATGATAAATCATACATCCAAAATCATAAATCCTTAATAAATATAACGGATGGCAAATGTATTAAAAATAATCCACTTTACCGGCTCGGTGAAACTTTTCTTTCCAAAGGTTTGTTACAAAGTAGATTTCAAAATAATTAAAAAATGAATTTATTATGAAGACTTTTATTGACACAATCAACTTCGGAGTAAAAAACTGGTGGGTTTCCCTGCTTCTGGGCCTGCTTTATATCCTTATTGCAATCTGCCTGATGTTCACACCGCTGGCAAGTTATGTCGCACTGAGTGTTTTGTTTAGTGTATCTATGTTTGTCAGCGGCACACTGGAAATTCTTTTTGCCGTCACCAATAAAAAGAATATTTCCAGTTGGGGCTGGTATCTGGCAAGCGGTATCATCGACCTGATCTTAGGTATCTACCTGATGGCCAATATCGGCCTGAGCATGGCAGTGCTGCCTTTCATCGTCGCTTTCTGGCTGATGTTCCGCGGTTTCGCTTCAACCGGCTACGCTATGGACCTGAAACGCTACGGGACACGCAACTGGGGCTGGTATATGGCTTTCGGCGTACTGGCAATCCTTTGCAGTATCGGCATTATCTGGCAACCAGGTCTTGGAGCGTTATCCCTTGTCTATATGATCGCGTACACTTTGCTGATCATCGGCATCTTCCGGGTTATGCTTTCCTTCGAACTGAAGAGCTTGCACAAACGGAACAAAGAATACAACGAATAAATCGTATGCTTTTCTCAGCAGTTTCCAATCCATGAGAATACTTCCTCACCGGGGAGAGAATATATTCTCATCCGTATGAGAAAAGATTCTCATTACGACGAGAAAAGATTCTCATCCTTATGAGAAAAAGCCCCTCATAAGACGAAAATCTTTTCTCGTTGTAGCTTTATGATTATTCGCTGACCATCATCCGCTTAATGAATACGACCTTACATTCAGCACAGTCCTTCCGGCAGTTCACTTTGGATACGACAACGGCGGCCGGTCGACCATACGCAAGGTAACCTGCTGCTCAGAGGAGGCCCCGACAAAACCTAAGCCACCCGATACGTTTTGAGGAACGATGACCGGTTCCATAAAGGTTTCGTTATAATCTTCCGAATTCAGACAGTTCATCGCACGCAAATAACGATAATATGGTTGTGATATGCTCAATAAGCGAACCGTAACATCCAAGTAAAAATGATCTTTTCTATTTGATTCGCTAATATACGGGACAGAGGTGTAGATCTTAAGGGTATACGAACCATTTTCAAAACGGCCATCCGTGAAAACATTGCTAAGATTACGAATAGTCCAATCCAAAATGCCGAATTTGTCGTCATCGGCAGTCGTAAGATGCCCATCGGTCAACACAATATCCTCCTGGTTGATAATTTCGGGATAAGAGGAAAAGGGACCGTATTTGATACCTGTTTCTGAAGAAATCCTGTATGTATTTTCTTCGATAATAAGACGGTAATAATTTTTCTCGTTCGGACGGTCATGTATCGTTATCTTGTATCGCATACAATCCATCATACTGGAACCACCCCTCAATTGCGTACGGAGCGTATCTACACGGATAGTTTCCTCGATCGGAAAAGGGATTTCCACCTCGCAACCAGCCTGGTATTGCCCGTCTTCGGCTGTCGCTTCAAAGCGGATACGGTCACCAGGACGAAAAGATGTTTTCAACGTGCAATTAGAATCATCGAAAGAACCATAGACCTTCTCCACCTCTGCCGTCTCGGTCTTTTGGCCGTTGACATATACTACAATGGAACCATTGGAAACACAATCCGCTTGCTGTTTATCGGTATCGATCATACGCAGAGACACTCCGTTTTCTTCCTTTCCGGCTTCAAGAAAAGCATTCATCAGAAGCTGTGGGACCTGCGGCTTGTTCATATATGGAAGCTCATTCTCACAACCCGGGAACAGCATGGAAACCAGTATGAATAATATAAATAAATTCTTTTTCATAATTCTACTCCTCTTTATTAAAACCGGTATGTATAGGTAATCGATGGAACACAAGGCAGAAGCGTTTGCTTTATCAGCTTCGTTTTCCGCTTCCAGGTCGTCTCATGGCTACCATCCGGCTTAATATGCTCTACTCCGATATATTCTTCTTCTTTATAGATAAGATTCGGAGTCATGGCATTATAGGCGTTATAGACCGAAATATTCCAAGTCTGCATGCCGTGGCGCAATTTTTTATGGAAATTGATGCTCAGATTCAACCGGTGGCTGACAGGAAGGCGGTAATTGTTTCGATGGGAAATGTAATCAATCAAGTTACCAGATGCCGTCCCTGTACGCTGTTCAGCAACCGTAGCCGTTCCGCCCGTATTAAAAATCCAAGTGATCCCTATATCCGTTTTCTTGCTGAAAGTATGGTTTACACAGAGGTTGATGTTGTGGCGGCGATCGTATTTATAAGGAAAACGTTCGCCGTTGTTGACCGTCCCGTCCTTGAACTGGCGATCACTCTTGGCGATCGTATACCCCAACCATCCTGTCGTTTTACCGATCGTCTTCTGGGCTAAAATCTCCAAGCCGAAAGAGCGGCCACGTCCCATCTCCACCTTCTCCTGCCATCCGCCGGATGATCCGAAAAAGGTAGCGCCATCCTGGTATTCCAATACATTATGCATATCTTTATAATAGCTTTCTAGAGAGAACTCCCATCCTTCCACACCGGTATAATAGCCACCGACAGCATACTGGTAGGAGCGCATCGGACGGATGTTTTTAGTAACCGGAACCCATAAATCGGTCGGCAACGAAATCGGCGAGGATGACAGCAGGTGTACATACTGTTCCATTTGTGTAAAAGAAGCCTTTGCCGCAAAACCGTCATGAAAGCGATAACGCGCAGAAAGACGAGGCTGTGCCGACAGATAGCCTTTCCCTTGTGTGGAAAACAAGGAGAGATGAATGCCGGCATTCAAGCTCAGACGGTCGCCAATATCGGCATTGTCTTCGGTATAAAACGAAAACTCGTGCCCGTGCAAATAGCTGTTCGAGGAATCGTTGTAGACGGTATCCTGTGCCGTCTGCCCGTCTGCAGCTTCTTTCACACGCGAGGTCGTCACCTCCGGTCGGAAGGTATGATACAGATAAGAAACACCGAACTTGACATGATGGTCAGGGACGGGCATATAATCGAAGTCCGTATGAAAACTCCAATCGTGTATACCGGAACGGTAATCGGAATTATAGACATACGATTCGTTTTTATCCGTTATCAGATTGCCGTTTTTATCCGTCTCGATGATGTCTTTCCGATAAGCGTCCGCCATGCTCATCTGATAGTGGTTGTATGCCACGGTCGTATTGCTGAATAATTTACTATTGAAGACATAATTCCACCGTCCGGCGGCAATTGTGTTCCCCCAGTTGAAATCGATCTGACTGTTGTAGAAGTACATACTCGCCCCATAGTTATTCGAATAGCCGTCATATTCCTTATCCTGTTTGTAGTCGTAATGGTCTTTTCCTTTGTAGAAACTGAGAAACAGACGACTGCGATCGGAAAATTTATGGTTCACCTTGGCATTGATATCATAGAAATAGTAATTGTATTTTTTGTCCTCCGGAAGGAATGGCCTTGCTACCAGGTCAAGATAGGTGCGACGGCCGGTCAGACAAAAGGATGTTTTATCTTTCAAGATCGGACCTTCGAAGTGTAGCTTACTGGTCAACAGGCCAATGCTGACCGTACCGTGATAATTCTGCATATTGCCGTCGTTTGTCCGGATATCCACGATAGAAGACAGACGGCCGCCATAACGGGCTGGAAATGAACCTTTGAAAAGCGTAACCTTTTTCATGGCTTCCGGAGTGAAGATGGAAAACACGCCCAACATATGGTCGGCATTATAGATGGGGATACCATCCAGAAGGATCAAGTTCTGATCCGGTCCACCACCCCGTACATACAACCCGCTGAAACCTTCCGTTCCAGCCTGTACACCTGGCATCAACTGGATCGTTTTGAGGATATCGGCCTCTCCTAAGATGGCCGGAGTATTCTTGATCTGCGTCATCGGGATGTCTAACGTACCCATACCCGTTGCCCGAATGCCTGTCTCTTTTTTGTCGGAAAGAACGATGATTTCCGACAACTGGTTATTGGTCTGCAAACGGATGTTCATTACAGTATCCCGACTTAACAGAAAACGGCAATGCTTGGTCTCATATCCTAAATACGAAAAGAAAAGTCCGGTCTCTCCTTCCGGCAAGGTCAAGCTGTAAAACCCGAAAGGATTTGTTGAAGTCCCGGTATGACAGCTGAATTCCAAAACATTAGCGCCAATCAGCGTTTCTGACGATATGGAATCGGTAATATATCCGCAGACCGTATATTTACGGGAAACAGGACGCTCTCCTAACAAGATGTGTGTGCCAGAGATTTTAAACGTTATCGCTTCCTGACCAAATGCATATTGCAGGATTTCCTCGATGGTCTTCTGACGGACATCAAGGGTAACAGGCTGCCGGAGCTGTACCTTTTCACCATAGATAAACGAGAAGCCGGTGGAGTCCTCTAACTGGCGGACAAAAGTGTCCAGTGTGGCCTTCCGGACCTGGAAGTCCAGACGCGCCGCCCGGTCTTGTGCAGCGAGCGGCGCAATTCTGAAAACTATCCATAATAGAAGAATAAGCCGGGCGAACCGGCGGAGACAATATAGGTAATAATTCATGACTTAGTTAAGTTTAGAATGAATCAAGATCGTATCATTTGTCTTTGAATAACTGAAATTACCGGCTGGCTGGAGCAGATCGAGCATCTGATCCAAACTCTCGCCTTCGGTAAAATGCGCCCTGATACGAAAACCCTTTATATCTTCATCCGTAATTTTGATTTTCACATGAAAAGCATTCGACAACTCTCGTGCAATCTCCTGCAACGGCAGATAATCAAAATGAAAATGGCCGTCGCGCCAACCGGTAGCCGTATTATTTTCTTTTGTTTTTTCTTCCTGTAGTGTTTTATCTGCTCGATTATAAATCGCGCATTCTCCGGGAGAAAGCGTAATCCGGCTGTTTCCAGCCGGCGCATTGACAGCGACAGAACCTTCCAACAAAGTTGTCTTCACCTCTGCATCTCCGGGATAGGCTTCAACATTAAAATGTGTTCCGAGCACTTCGACCTCGACTGGGTCCGCTTTCACAACAAAGGGATGCCGGGCATCTTTCTCCACTTCGAAATAAGCTTCTCCCTGTAATTGTACTTCCCTCCTATCCTCTTTGAAACGATCCGGGTAAGTCAAAGAGGAATAGCGGTTCAGCGTCACCTTCGTCTGGTCCGGCAAAGTAATTACCGATATGGCTGCACCGGCTGAAACAGTTTGCATCGCTACCGGCTTCCAATAATCATAGATGAACCAACTTGCAAAGCAAAGCAGGAGGGATGCGGCAACGGCTCCCGCCAGACGGAACAGTCTCAGCCTCTTTGTCCGGGGAGGAACGAGCTGCCTCTCCAACAATTTCCAACTTTCAGAAGCGGAATAGCGCCCACGAGGTGAACGTGTGGAGGCGACAAGCTTGTCCAGTGTCTTTTCTATATGATCGTGTGAAGGTTCCATGCTTTTCTCTTCTACATTTTAGAGATAAAGACAGGATTAGGTAAAAAACTCACTACTCACTTCTATTAAAATAATGTTAATTATCTCACTTCCTCTATATTGTCAGCCAACAGAGCTTCCTCTAATACCCGATCAAGTATCACCTTCTTTTTTTACATAACCATACGGAAACGCGACCTCTCCTCCAGTATCATTTTGTTATCTTCATAGGGACAAAACAAGACAGATAGAAACGTTAAAAAATATTACCCGCCAGTGTGATTTCCAAAACATGCCCTACTAATCCTATTTTGACGGGGTAGTAGTGACATTTTGATAAATCATAAGAAGCCTATCCCCTCAAACAAGAGATTTGAAATAGCAGGGAGAGGGACAGCTGAGACTGCCATACAAAAGTTCTATGATTATATAACAAAAAAACAGCCGAATTATTTGCAGTTTGTCAGAGAATGCATATATTTGCTGCCGTAATAACAACAAAAGTCATGAGAACAATTATAGTAAATACATATTGGTGGTGGTGCTCTTTACAACTCATAAGGTCGTAAGGAACCAGTCCTCATGTATATACTATCGTGATATAATAAAAGGCCTGTCGCACTTGCGACAGGCCTTTTTTCGTTTAGGGCAATTACCAAGATTCGAAAAGACAAAAAATAAATAATAACAGATAGAACGATGAAAACGTATCAAGTTGACGAAAATGGGTATTATGGTGAGTTTGGAGGAGCATATGTGCCCGAAATACTTCACCAATGTGTGGAAAACTTGCAGAAGAAGTATCTGGAAGTATTGGAAAGCGACAGTTTCAAGAAAGAATTCAACCAGTTACTTCGGGACTATGTCGGCCGCCCTTCTCCTCTCTATCAGGCTAAAAGGCTGAGTGAGATGTATGGCTGCAAGATATATCTGAAGCGTGAAGACCTGAACCATACCGGCGCTCATAAGATCAACAACACGATCGGACAGATCTTGTTGGCCCGCCGGATGGGAAAAACCCGTATCATAGCCGAGACGGGAGCCGGACAGCACGGCGTGGCAACCGCTACTGTCTGTGCGTTGATGAATATGGAATGTATCGTTTATATGGGCAAGACGGATGTGGAACGCCAACATGCAAACGTGCAGAAAATGGAGATGTTGGGCGCGACGGTCATCCCCGTAACTTCTGGCAACATGACACTGAAAGATGCGACCAATGAAGCGATCCGCGACTGGTGCTGCCATCCTTCCGACACATATTACATCATCGGGTCGACAGTCGGCCCCCATCCTTATCCGGATATGGTGGCACGTTTGCAATCCGTTATCAGCGAAGAGATTAAAAAGCAGTTATCGGAGCAGGAAGGACGTGACTATCCGGATTATCTGATCGCCTGCGTAGGTGGCGGAAGCAACGCTGCCGGAACGATCTTTCATTTTATTGATGATGAACGGGTAAAAATCGTTCTTACCGAAGCGGGCGGTTTGGGGATTACGACCGGACAAAGCGCGGCAACCATCCAATTAGGCAAGAAAGGTATCATACATGGAGCACGCACATTAGTGATGCAAAACGAGGACGGGCAAATCGAAGAGCCTTATTCCATCTCTGCCGGACTGGACTATCCGGGTATCGGACCGATCCACGCCAACCTGTCGGAAACTCACCGGGCTACGATTCTTGCCGTCAATGATGACGAAGCGTTAGAAGCGGCTTTTTGCCTGACACGCATCGAGGGAATTATTCCGGCACTTGAAAGTGCACACGCATTAGGAGCATTACCCAAGATAAAATTCAAACCAGAAGATGTCGTTGTCCTGACGGTATCAGGCCGGGGAGATAAGGATTTGGAAACATATATTAATTACAAATTGACAATGGACAATTGATAAATGGAAGTTTCTTTCTTTCAATCAATTTTCAAATTGTCAATTGTCAATTCAAAAAAAGATGGATTATACATTTAAAACAATAAGCAGGAAGGTTCTCGGTGACCTTCACACACCCGTCAGCATCTACTTGAAGGTACGAGATATTTATCCGGAATCGGCTTTATTGGAAAGTTCCGATTTCCATGGAAATGAAAACAGCCTTTCCTATATAACACTTTGTCCGCTGGCAAGTATCGGAATCAATAATGGAGAATGCACCGCTATTTTTCCTGATGGAGAAAGTGAGGTTACGACATTGACGGAAACATTCGATGTGGCGGATGCTATGAATGCATTTTTGAAGCGTTTCTTGGTTGAAGGCCTTGACAAGAAAGTCTGCAGACTGTTCGGATATACAGCTTTTGACGCTGTACGTTACTTTGAGAACATTCCGGTGATGGAAGCTCACCATGAAGAAAACGATGCACCCGATATGCTTTACATATTATATAAGTATGTACTTGTGTTCAATCACTTCAAAAATGAGTTGACACTGGTAGAATTGCTGCAACCCGGCGAAAGCTCCAATTTGCAGGAGATAGAGACATTGATCGAAAACCGGAACTATGCTTCTTATAACTTCCAGACCATCGGTCCTGAGACATCTCCTATCAGCGGGGAAGAATATAAAGCAATGGTGCGGGAAGGTATCCGCCACTGCCTCCGTGGAGACGTATTCCAGATCGTATTGAGCCGCCGGTTCGAGCAACCGTTCAAAGGAGACGATTTCAAGGTTTACCGGGCCCTCCGGAGTATCAATCCTTCCCCCTATCTGTTTTATTTCGACTTCGGAGGGTTCCGTATCTTCGGTTCCTCACCAGAAACGCACTGCAAGGTAGCCGACGGACATGCAAGCATCGACCCGATTGCAGGCACCGCTTTCCGCACAGGGGATGTTGCATTGGACAGACAACGTACCGAAGCCCTGCTTGCCGATCCGAAAGAGAACGCTGAGCATGTAATGTTAGTCGACCTCGCTCGTAACGACCTTTCGCGCAATGCACATGACGTACAGGTCGATTTCTACAAGGAAGTGCAATACTACAGCCATGTCATTCATCTGGTATCGCGTGTCAGCGGTGAGATCAACACCGATAGTAATCCGGTCAAAACCTATATAGATACATTTCCTGCCGGAACATTGAGCGGAGCACCGAAGGTACGCGCCATGCAATTGATTACAGATATAGAAAAACATAACCGAGGCGCTTATGGCGGTTGCATCGGGTTTATCGGCTTTGATGGAGACTTGAACCAAGCGATCACGATCCGTACATTCGTCAGTCGTGGAAATGTTCTGTACTATCAGGCAGGAGCCGGCATAGTCGCCAAAAGCAATGATGAGCGGGAATTGCAGGAAGTGAATAATAAGTTAGGTGCTCTGAAGAAAGCGATCGACCTTGCAACAACGTTAATCAATTGACAATGGATAATTGATAATAAAAATAAATAGAGTTTTTATGAAAGTATTACTATTCGATAATTATGATTCCTTTACCTACAACCTGTTGCACATATTAAAGGAATTAGATGTGGATGTAGAAGTACATCGCAATGACAAGATATCATTAGACGAAGTAGAACGTTTTGACAAGATTCTTTTGTCACCAGGTCCGGGTATCCCAGAGGAGGCAGGTATCTTGCTGCCATTAATCCGCCGCTATGCTCCGACCAAGAGTATTTTGGGTGTTTGCCTCGGAGAGCAAGCCATCGGGGAAGCGTTCGGTGCAACGCTTACCAACTTGACGGATGTGCATCACGGAGTCTGTTCGAATATACGGGTGAAAGTTCCAGACCCATTGTTCACCGATCTGGAATCGGGTTTCCGTGCCGGTCGCTACCATTCGTGGGTGGTCTCAAAAGAGAATTTCCCCGACTGTCTGGAGATCACGGCGGAAGATGTGGAGGAAGGGCAGATTATGGCGCTCCGGCATCGTGAATATGATGTTCGCGGCATCCAGTTCCATCCGGAATCCATACTGACACCTAAAGGAAAGACAATCATATGGAACTGGATTGCCGATAGCAATGGGCAATTGATAATTAACAATTAACAATCAAGAATTAATAAATTAGGGAAGATGAAAGATGTATTATATAGGTTATTCGAACATCAGTATTTAGGACATGACGAGGCACGAACGATTCTTCAGAATATTGCGGCAGGCAAGTATAACGATTCACAGATTGCCAGCCTGATAACGGTATATCTGATGCGCAATATCTCCGTAGAAGAGTTGACAGGTTTCCGCGAAGCGCTACTCGAAATGCGTGTCCCGGTAGATTTGTCGGAGTTTAAGCCGATCGATATTGTGGGGACGGGAGGCGATGGAAAGAATACGTTTAATATCAGCACAGCCTCCTGCTTTGTCGTAGCCGGTGCCGGATATAACGTTGTGAAACATGGAAACTATGGGGCGACCTCGGTCAGCGGCGCCAGCAATGTAATGGAGCAGCATGGCGTGAAATTTACGACCGATATCGACCGGTTGCGCCGCTCGATGGAAGCCTGCCACATTGCCTACCTGCATGCGCCGCTATTCAATCCGGCACTGAAGGCTGTGGCTCCGATACGGAAAAGTTTAGGAGTGCGCAGCTTCTTCAACATGCTCGGCCCGCTGGTCAATCCGGTAATGCCGACCTACCAGTTGTTAGGTGTGTACAACCTGCCATTGCTCAGGCTTTACAGCTATACCTATCAGGAGAGCGGAACGCGTTTTGCCGTTGTACATAGCCTCGATGGGTATGACGAAATCTCGCTGACTGCAGAATTTAAGGTAGCAATGCCGGAAAAAGAGAAGCTCTACACACCGGAAATGTTAGGTTTCTCCCGCACAACGGAAGCGGAACTGGATGGCGGTGAGACAGTCGCCGAAGCAGCCCGCATCTTTGACGATGTCCTGAATAACCGGGCGACTCCGGCACAAAAGAATTGCGTAATCGCCAACTCCGCTTTCGCCATCCAAGTCATCTGCCCGGAAAAGAGAATCTCAGAATGCCTGGAGGAAGCCCGAGAAGCATTGGATAGTGGTAAAGCATTGCAGACATTCAATACGTTTATCAGTTTGAATGACAAATTACAATGAAACAACGAATATGAAAGATATATTACAAGATATTATAGCGAATAAGCGTATCGAAGTGGAGCGACAAAAACAAGCTGTCCGGTTGCAGACCTTACTGGGGCTGGGCGGTGAACGACTCGAACATCCTGCCCGTTCCATGCGGGCGGCTCTCGCAGCATCTTCATCGGGCATCATTGCCGAGTTTAAGAGAAAAAGTCCTTCGAAAGGCTGGTTACATCCCGATGCAGCTATAGCCGATGTCTTGCCCGCCTATGAGAAGGGAGGCGCTTCCGCCTGTTCTGTCCTGACCGATTCGAACTTTTTCGGGGGATCCTTAGGTGACCTTTGCAAAGCACGCAGCCTGGTGGGTCTGCCCTTATTGAGAAAAGACTTCATCATTGACGAATATCAACTCTATCAAGCACGCGTGATGGGTGCCGATGCCGTCCTGTTGATTGCCGCCTGCCTTACCCCAGAACAATGTCTTATGTTTGCAGAGTTAGCTCATACCCTCAACATGGAAGTACTGTTGGAAATCCATTCCGAAGAAGAACTTGACCACCTCAATCCATTTGTCGATATGTTGGGAGTGAATAACCGCAACCTCGGAACATTTCATACTGATGTGGAAAACTCCTTCCGTCTGGCAAAAGCAATGCAAACGGTCGCTCATGAAAGAAATCTTTCTCCTTTGTTAGTATCAGAAAGCGGTATTTCGACCACAACCACCGTATCGAACCTCAGAGAAGCTGGTTTTCATGGATTCCTGATCGGAGAGACATTCATGAAAACCGATGTACCAGGCGACACTCTCGCACAATTCATAGGAAGATTATCATGATCATCAAAGTATGCGGAATGCGTGATCCCGAAAATATACGGGAAGTTGCAGCCTTAGGGGTTGACTGGATAGGACTGATATTTTTCGCGAGAAGCCCACGAAGAATAACTAACAATGGACAATTAACTATTGACAATGGCGGCAAGCGGTATTCCGATTGTCAATTGTCAATTATCAATTGTCCATTAAAAAAGGTCGGTGTTTTTGTCAACACTTCCTTTGAAGAGTTGGTAGAAACAGCGGCATTTTTCCGACTCGATTACCTGCAACTGCACGGAAATGAGACACCGGACGATTGCCATGCCTTGCAAAAGCGTGGTTACTCGCTGATCAAGGCATTTCAGATTGCAACAGCTTGCGATCTTGAACAAACTACCGATTATGAAGGGCGTGTCGATTACTTCCTCTTCGACACCAAAAGCAACAGTTATGGAGGTTCCGGCAAGCAATTCGATTGGTCCATACTTGAAGCTTATCAGGGAGAGACACCTTTTCTGTTAAGCGGAGGTATCCGGCCGGAAAGTGCCGAGGCAATACGCTCTTTCCGGCATCCCCGCTTTGCCGGGATCGATCTGAATAGCGGATTCGAGATCGAGCCGGGGCGGAAAGACATAGAAAAGCTAAAGGAGTTTTTAAAAGAAATTCAAAATCATAATTCATAAATCTGAAATCAAAAGATGAACCGTATCACAAATTTATTCAACACAAAGAAGAATGGAATCCTATCCGTCTTCTTCACCGCCGGATATCCGAACCTGGATGACACGACAAAGATATTAAAAGAGTTAGAGGACAAAGGAATAGACATGGTAGAGATCGGTATTCCCTTCTCCGACCCGATGGCAGACGGCCCCGTGATCCAGGAAGCCTCTACTGCCGCGTTACGAAACGGGATGTCATTGCATGTTCTGTTCGAACAGTTAGAAGATATCCGTCAGGATGTGCATATCCCGATTATCCTGATGGGCTATCTGAATCCGATCATGCAATATGGCTTCGAAGCATTCTGCCGGAAATGTGCACTGACAGGTGTGGACGGTATGATCATTCCGGACCTGCCTTTTGCCGATTATATGAAAGAGTATAAAGCCATCGCCGAACGGAATAACCTCAAAATGATCATGCTCATCACACCTGAAACCTCCGAAGAACGCATCCGCCTGATCGATGAACATACAAGCGGTTTCATCTATATGGTGTCGAGCGCCTCCACTACCGGAGCGCAGCAGAGTTTCAACGAGCAGAAGCAGGCTTATTTCCACCGCATCAACGGGATGGGACTCCGGAATCCGCGCCTGGTCGGTTTCGGCATATCGAACAAAGCAACCTTCGATGCAGCAGCTATTAACTCATCAGGGGCTATTATAGGAAGCAAATTCATACAATTATTGAAAAGCGAACCGATCTCTGTCGCCGTCGATAAGTTACGGGCAGCCATTCAGGAGTGAAATGAACAGAAAAACAAACATTTTAAAACAGTCGTCCTCCAGCAAATAGGAAAAATACTTCTTTTTACCTTTTCGTTGAGGGACGGCAATAAATCAGACCTACCTCAAAGGACTGATAGATATTGATATCCTGCCGCCCATGGATTGTCGCCGAATAAGTCGATTACTTTATCAGAAGGTTGTACCTGCAATACCGTGTACTCTGCTTCCATTTCTATTGATGGCGCTTGCAAGACACCACTAACGCTGCGCAACTGATAACACCTAAAAGTTGCATTCATCTTTTCATTTCCCAATCTTTAATTCACAGCAAAGATAGAGGTGATTTGTCAAGCGACAGAGTTCAAGAGTTAGCCCATATTGTTCAAAACAGGAACATATCTTCTTTATTTCAAGAAGAAACCGGTATATTTGTAACCAAAACAAGAATAAAATGGAAGTTTTACGCACAACCGCCGAAGATCCCTTTTTCGTCGGGACAATCAATTGTTCCGATATGCCCCACCATCTTTTCAAACTGGAAGATGCCTGCATCTTTTTCTGCCATAGCGGAGAAGCTCGGATCGAAATCGACTTGTTGGAATATGACATCACGCCTAATACACAGATCATATTCCTACCCAACAGCATCATCAATTATTCATATGCCAGTCCAGATCTCTCCATCTCTTATATAACATTTTCCAATGCGTTTTTCCAAGAAGCGACAGTCCGGCTCGATCCTTCTTTTTTTCATTTTCTGAAAGAGAATCCGGTCGTCACGCTACCAGTCGAGCGTACACGCACCATTAACGGACTCATCATCGCACTGGAAGATCTCTATAAGGATAAAGAAAACTGTTTCCGACTGCAAATCCTTCGCAACTACATACAAAGTTTCCTTTTGGACATTTATGATAAAACACACCGCATCTTCGAGCAGAACCGCCCGGAAGGAATCAGCCGGCAGGAAGAATTGTTCAAACGGTTCATCCAATTAATACACAAACACTGCCTCAACCAGCGTGAAGTATCTTTCTACGCCCAAAAGATGTTCATCACTCCCCGCTATCTATCGGCCATTACGCAGGCCGTTGCCGGAGAGACGGCAAAAAACATCATCGACAAGCATGTCATACTCGAAATAAAGGTATTGTTGGAATCGACCGACCTAAGCATACAGGAAATAGCCAACCGCCTCCAGTTTCCGGACCAATCGTTTTTCGGCCGGTATTTCAAGAAGCACACCGGTATCTCTCCGCAATACTACAGGCGCAAACTCGGTTAACCGGAACCTGTTCCATAGGCATGGAACAAAAGTTTCCCTCTAAGGAAACTCCAGTTCCCCGCCGAGGGAACTATTGTTTCATGCCAATGAAACTGTTTTTCTCCCCCTACCTTGCCCGATTATTCAAAGATTCATCGTATATTTGTCGTTAGGTTTAAAACCTTGTAAACTGTATATTAACAAGATTAATTCTATTAGTAAATGGGAAGAGTATTAGTTATTGGTGCAGGGGGCGTTAGTACCGTTGCTGTTAAGAAGATCGCGATGAACGCGGATGTCTTTACCGATATCATGGTTGCCAGCCGCACGAAAAGCAAGTGCGACCAGATCGCCGCCGATATTAAGAATGTAAAGGTACAAACAGCACAGGTCGATGCAGACAACGTGGAAGAACTCGTCCGCTTGTTCAACACCTTCAAACCGGACTTGGTAGTAAATCTGGCTTTGCCCTATCAGGACCTCCACATCATGGATGCCTGTCTGGCATACGGTGTCAGCTATCTCGACACGGCCAATTACGAACCGCTGGACGAAGCTAAATACCAATACAGCTGGCAGTGGGCATACAAGAAACGCTTCGAAGATGCCGGCCTGACTGCTATCCTGGGTTGTGGATTCGATCCGGGCGTAACAGGCGTATATACGGCTTATGCGGCCAAACATCACTTCGATGAAATACAATACCTGGATATTGTAGACTGCAACGCCGGAGACCATCACAAAGCATTTGCTACTAATTTCAACCCGGAAATCAACATCCGCGAAATTACCCAACGAGGTAAATATTTCGAAGACGGAGAATGGAAAGAGACAGATCCACTGTCTGTACACAAACCGTTGAACTATCCGAATGTCGGTCCGAGAGAATCTTACCTGATGTACCACGAAGAGTTGGAAAGCCTGACCAAAAACTTCCCTACAATCAAACGTGCCCGCTTCTGGATGACTTTCGGACAGGAATACCTGACTCACCTGCGCGTGATACAGAACATTGGTATGTCTCGCATCGATCCGATTATGTATAACGGACAGGAAATCGTTCCGATCCAATTCCTGAAAGCCGTGCTGCCCAATCCGGGGGATCTGGGTGAAAACTATACAGGCGAAACTTCCATCGGTTGCCGTATCCGCGGAATCAAGGATGGCAAGGAAATGACCTACTATGTTTATAATAACTGTAGTCACCAGGCTGCTTACCAGGAAACGGGAGCACAAGGCGTAAGCTACACAACCGGTGTTCCGGCCATGATCGGAGCTAAACTGTTCATGCAGGGAGTTTGGAAAAAACCGGGAGTTTGGAACGTTGAAGAGTTCGATCCCGATCCGTTCATGAAGGAGCTGAACGAACAAGGTCTGCCTTGGCACGAACTGTTCAATATAGATCTGGAACTGTAAACAATGGACAATTGAGAATTGATAACTGGCAATTCTCAATTCTCAATTAATTAAATGACTCGTAACATCTATAACATATTACGGCTTGGTACACAAATCAAAAGCAGAAGACTCAAACTATTGGGTATTTGGCTATTTCATGTGTTAGGCAAACGGTATATCGGCGTTTTTCTCGATCCGGTACTGGCCTGTAACTTCCGCTGTAAGATGTGTTATTTCAGCGACGAGGAAAAAAGGAAAAGTCTGCGAGGTACACTGAAATATGAAGAAATAGAAGCCATTGCCGGAAGCCTGTTCCACCGTGCCTTGAAACTTCAGATCGGTTGCGGAGCGGAACCGACTTTGCATAAGGATCTGGTAAAAATCATTGCACTGGGTAAACGATACAACGTCCCTTACATTTCACTCACGACAAACGGAAATCTGCTGACAAAAGAGCAGTTAGCCGTTGTTGTAGAAAACGGGTTGGACGAGTTGACACTATCGGCACATGGTTTTACCCGCGAAACATACGAGCATCTGATGACAAACGGTAAATTCGACTTGTTCCGCAGGCTGCTCGCCGACGTCGCAGAAATAAAGAAACAACATCCGCAGTTCAAGTTGCGCATCAATTATACGATCAACAACGACAATCTCGAAGAACTAAACCGGATATGGGAAGTCGTCGGAGACGAACTGGATATCCTGCAACTCCGCCCGATACAAAAGATCGGAGAGAGCGAATACCAGGATTTCGATCTGACTAATATCTATGCGAGGTACGATGCCATACTGGTTCCGCTAATAGAAGAATGCCGCCGCAAGCATATCACCTGCCTGGCTCCCGACAAGCAGAACATCATCGTGCTGGAGGAAAACGACGCAGACGACAACAGTATCGAAAAGATTACATACTGCTATGTTTCTCCCCAAGAATGCTGGCAAGATGAATTCGATTACCGGACGGAGACATTCGAGTCATATGCTGCTGCCCATCACATGGGAAGAAAACTGCTTTGGAAGGTCTTCGGACGAAAAGCCCGCCGGAAAGCGGATGTAACACGCAAGATGAACTATAACATCAAGTAAATAAATATATGGCAATACAAATAGGAGATAAAGCTCCCGAAGTTCTGGGACTTGACCAGAACGGGAAAGAGATAAAGCTAAGCGATTTCAAAGGTAAGAAGTTGGCGCTCTATTTCTACCCGAAAGACAATACCAGCGGTTGTACAGCTGAAGCGTGCAGTCTGCGGGATGGCTACAAGGAATTGCAAGCTGCCGGCTACGAAGTAGTGGGTGTCAGCAAAGACAGTGCCAAGTCTCATCAGGGATTTATCGCAAAACAGGAACTCCCTTTCAGCCTCATCGCTGATACGGATACGACCCTGCAACAGCAGTTCGGGGTTTGGGCAGAAAAGAAATTGTACGGACGTTCATACATGGGGACTCTCCGTACCACCTTTATTATAGATGAAGATGGTATCGTCACTAATATCATCGGCCCGAAAGAGGTGAAGACTAAAGACCATGCTAATCAAATCCTTAATCTATAAAAGGAAATGGCAAAAGAAGATTTATTCGAAGAAGGCAAGCAGCCTGCAGCCGAGAAACCGGCTGTAAACGCAGACAAATTGAAAGCACTTCGCGCAGCAATGGACAAGATCGAAAAAAACTACGGCAAAGGTTCGATCATGAAATTGGGTGACGAAAGTGTCGAAAATATCGAAGTGATCCCAACAGGTTCCATAGCCTTGAACGCAGCATTAGGCGTAGGAGGTTATCCAAAAGGCCGTGTGATTGAGATCTATGGACCGGAATCATCTGGTAAGACGACCCTTGCGATCCATGCGATTGCCGAGGCACAGAAAAGCGGTGGTATTGCGGCATTTATCGATGCAGAACATGCTTTCGACCGTTTTTATGCAGAAAAGTTAGGAGTAGATGTCGAAAACTTGTGGATTTCCCAACCGGACAATGGCGAGCAGGCGTTAGAAATTGCCGAACAGCTGATCCGTTCGTCCGCCGTGGATATTATCGTAATAGACTCAGTTGCCGCTCTGACTCCGAAAGCGGAAATCGAAGGCGATATGGGTGACAGCAAGATGGGGCTACAAGCACGACTGATGTCCCAAGCACTTCGTAAGTTGACGGCAGCGATCAATAAGACAAACACGACGTGTATATTCATCAACCAGTTGCGTGACAAGATCGGCGTGATGTTTGGCAATCCCGAAACGACAACCGGCGGTAATGCGTTGAAGTTTTATGCCTCTGTCCGCCTGGATATCCGCAGCATCGGTAAATTGAAAGACGGCGACGATATCAAAGGTAACCAAGTGCGCGTAAAAGTAGTCAAGAACAAGGTTGCTCCTCCTTTCCGGAAAGCAGAGTTCGATATCATGTTTGGTGAAGGTATCTCCAAAGCCGGTGAGATAATCGACCTAGGTGCAGAACTGAACATCATTAAGAAAAGCGGTTCGTGGTACAGTTACAACGACACTAAATTAGGACAGGGACGTGATGCCGCCAAACAATGCGTTGCCGACAATCCTGAACTGGCAGACGAATTGTCCAACCTGATCTTCGAAGCGTTAAAAGGATAAAATCAATGACACACAGATGATACGGATCAAGTCTGTAGTCATCTGTGTCCATGATTATACAGAAAATCATTCATGAACACAAAAGACAAATACCATTTGCTTTGCAACACTGAAACTAGTATTCCCATCTTTTCCCGTGACTGGTGGCTCGATACGGTTTGTGGCAAAGATAAATGGAAAGTCTTATTGGTTGAAGAAAAAGAAAGGATTACGGCAGCGATGCCACTTTATTGTCCTCGACAAGGTATTATTTCAATGCCATCTTACACACAAACAATGGGTCCTTGGTTCGCACCGGAATCCAAAGATACCAAATACACCAAAACTTTAGGCCACCGGCAAGTTTTATGCAAACAACTGCTAAACACGCTTAAAAGCTATCCGTATTTTATGCAAAATTTTCATTACGGAATCACCGACTGGCTACCATTCTATTGGGAAGGTTACCGACAAACAACACGCTACACCTATATGTTGAAGGATATCCGAAACACAAAAGCAATATTGGGAAATATGAGTTTCAATATCCGACGGAACATCACAAAAGCCAGAGACAAATATCATATCACAGTAAAAAAAGGAATTTCTATAGAAGAGTTCTTGTTGGTACAGGCACAAACCTTCAAACGTCAACAGATCACCAACAAAGAAGATATGGAAGTTTTAATCAAACTGATCAATATTTGCCGAAAACGGGACCAGGGAGATTTATGGGGCGGTTATGACGAACAAGGACGTTTGCATGCTGTCGCTTTTATCGTCTGGCAAGAAAGTTCCGCCTGGTATCTGGCAGGTGGAGGAAATCCGATTCTTCGGGAGTCCGGAGCTCATAGCCTAATATTATGGGAATGTATCCGTTATGTTTCACAATACACCGACACATTCGATTTCGAAGGTTCTATGATTCCGGGAGTCGAACGTTTTTTCCGTGAATTCGGTGCAATTCAAACCCCCTTCTTCACAATAACCAAAGGAAAATTAAGTTTATTAAATAAAGCCTGTTTAAAAATAGGAAGGATAATAAACAGATAAATTATTTATGATATTAAACAGTTATAATAATATACTGGTTTTAGCCCCCCATACGGATGACGGGGAATTAGGACTGGGAGGAACCATAAGCAAACTTATCGAACTGGGAAAGAAAGTAACCTATGTCGCTTTTTCAACCGCTCAGCAGTCCGTACCCGAAGGTTTTCCGAAAGATATTTTGAAGACAGAAGTCAAGAAAGCGACTGCCCAATTGGGAATATCACCTGAAAACCTCATCATCTACAATTATGAGGTCCGTAAACTCGGATACGTCCGGCAGGAAATATTGGAAGAACTGATCCGTCTAAAAAAATCGAACAGCTTTGACTTAGTCTTTATCCCAAGCCTACACGACATTCACCAGGATCATACAACGATCGCCCAAGAAGGCCTACGCGCCTTCAAAAACACGACACTGCTGGGCTACGAGTTGATTTGGAACAATCTGACATTCAACACACAATGTTTCGTTGAACTGAATAGAGAGCACATTCAAGCCAAAGTCGAAGCATTAAAAGCATACGAATCACAAGGAACACGCGACTATCTATCCGAAGAGTTTATCTTTTCACTGGCAAAAACACGCGGTGTACAAGCTGGCTGTCCTTATGCTGAAGCATTCGAAGTAGTCCGTTTGTTCCTGTAAAGTTGAAAGACAGTATGAAAGCCGTTATTTCCTATATTACCAAATTCCTGATAGGAGGAGAAAAGGCCGGTGTATTAGCCAGTCTTGTCGGTTACACATCGGATCCCAACAAATTCTCCCGTTATCGCGTAGTCATCATCCCGTCTCCCTTTTTCCGGGATGAAGTTTACGGGACAGCCGAGTCCATGCCCAAACTACCACTGGAAGAGATAGAAGGCGTACCGCTGCTCTTCGGTTCTCCCAAAATAGAATGGCAGGGGGATACTTGGGTGGTACATGCCGATATCATCGCCAGTGCCTATTTTCTGTTGACGCGATATGAAGAAATACGGAAACGCAACATACGGGACATCCACGGTCGCTTCCTCGGAACAGAATCCCTACCCTTCAAAGCAGGATTCATTCATCGCCCGATAGTCGACGAATACGGTAAATTGTTGCGACGCTGGTTACGCCAAGCGCGTGTACAGTCAGCCGTCGAACTGCCCCCACACATACAAAAAGTATGGCTGACACACGATGTAGATGCTCCTTTCTTTTGCCGGACTTTCCGCAACCTGATACGAGAAACGATTAAAGGCACAGGGCTGAAACATGCCTGGAAGATGTTTCACGGTCCGTTACAGGAAGATCCGTTCTACACATTTCCCTGGCTTGTAAAACAACGAAACAAATTAAAGGCCGTTATCGGAAAACACTGTTGTGAATCTCTGTTTTTTATCAAGTCAGGTGGCTCATCCGTTTATGACAAGCCTCATTATAAACTACATTCAAAGGACTTACAAGAGCTTTTGCTCTTTTGTAAAACCGAAAAAGTACAGATTGGGCTGCATACCAGTTACGATGCCGGTAAAACACCGGCACTCATCTCAACAGAAAAAGAATTGTTGGAGAGACAAACCGGAAAATCGGTCACTTACAATCGGCATCATTATCTGGCCTCACGCGAACCGGAAGATATGGTATGGTTGGAAAAAGCAGGTATTACAGATGATTTCACGATAGGCTATCCGGATGTTGCCGGTTTTCGCCTCGGCACATCTCGTCCGGTACATTGGATTAATCCTGAGAATAAACGTATCTCGCCACTTATTCTCCACCCATTGGCAATCATGGAATGCAGCCTGAACGAACCTGTTTATATGAATCTCGACTATGAGGGGGCACTTGCCTACTCAACACAACTCATCAAACAGGTAGCATCTGCCAACGGCGAACTGGTGTTGCTCTGGCATAACGACTCCATCACCACCCGAATCAAGCCGAATGTCTCTGTCGACTGGCAACGAAAACTATTCGCCGCCATCATTGAAGAATTGATAAAATCATGAAGATACTGATATTATGTGATATGTTTCCCCCTGCATTCGGACCGCGAATGGGCTATTTATGCAAATATATGAGGCGGGCCGGATGGGAACCTGTCGTTGTCACTGAGCAAATCGATGACAGCACGTTCTCTTTCCTGAAAGGAGAAACGCCTGTCACATATGTAAATTTCTTTCATTCCAAAGGGAAAATCCTCCAAAAGTTAGAGTGGATATGCGTATTCATACTCGATTATTTTTTCCATTATAAAGACAAGAAGATGGCAAAAGCCGCCTCCCGTTTACTGGAAGAAGGGGAATATGCCGGTATCCTGTGCAGTTCATACCGAACTTTCCCCTTGCCGGCCGCCCAATATATAGCAGAGAAATATCATCTGCCGTTAGTAATCGACCTTCGAGACATAGTCGAACAATATGCTTCCAACGAATATATCGCTCATAACTTCCGTACCTTTTCCTGGTTGGATAGAAAGATCACGGAAATATTCCGTCATAAGTTATTGCGGGACAGAAATAATGCATTGAGAAAGGCGGAGCAGGTCACGACCATTTCCCCCTGGCATGTGGAAAAACTTCAAGCATACAATCCTAACACAGAGTTGGTTTACAACGGTTACGATCCAGAGCTCTTCTATCCTGAACAACATCGGACCTCTCAATTCGTCATCACCTATACCGGACGTTTGATTAGCTTGGCGACACGTGACCCTCGATTGCTTTTCGAGGCCGTTAGCCGGTTAGATCGTGAAAAGCTCATTGATCCGGACCAGTTCCGCATCCAATGGTATGTTGACGCCGGATCAAAAGCGATCATCATGCAGGCAGCAACCGCTTACCCAGTCGCCCGGTATATGGACTTTTTCGACTATGTTCCCGCTTCCGAGATTCCCGGCGTGTTAAACCACAGTTCCATTCTGCTGCAACTCGCCAATACCTTTGCATCCAACGGACCAAAAGGATTTATGACGACCAAGCTTTTCGAATCGATGGCTGTCGAAAAACCTTTACTCTGCGTAAAGAGTGACGAAAGTTACCTCGAAGCGACCATCCGAATTACCCGTTCCGGGCTGGCAGCCCGGACGACCGAAGAAGCCTATCGTTTTATCTTGCACCATTATCAGTTCTGGCAGGATAACGGATACACACACATAAATACGGATAAGGAGGCGGTGGAACGTTTTTCCCGTAAAAAACAAGCTGAACAATTTATGCGTATCTTTACTCGACTAAACAGCAAATGACAGACATGGAAAAGTACTTGAACATTATAGCTTTCAATATTCCTTGGCCTGCCAACTACGGGGGGATCATCGATGTATATTATAAGATGAAGGCTCTGCACCAGTGCGGCGTAAAGATTATCCTGCACTGTTTCGAATACGAACGTGCGCATTCGCCTGAACTGGAAGCCATCTGCGAAAAGGTATTTTATTACAAGCGGCATACGGGGCTGCGTACCAATATGACCCTGCTGCCTTATAACGTTTACAGCCGCAAGCATCCTGAACTGATCACCAATCTGTTGAAGAACGATTACCCGATCCTGTTCGAAGGACTCCATTGCTGTTATTACATAAACGATCCGCGACTACACAACCGGAAAAAGATTTACCGGGAAGCAAATATCGAACACGACTATTATTATCACCTGGCACAGGCGGAGAGCCATCCGATCAGGAAAAGCTTCTTCCGGATAGAGGCTTGGCGATTCAAACATTATCAGAAAATACTGAAACATGCCGATCTGATGATTGCCGTTTCAACAACCGATGCTGACTACCTCCGACACCAGTTCCCCGACAAGCCGGTCGAGTTCATGCCTTGCTTCCACACCAACAACCAAATTACGGTCAAGCCGGGTTCTTCCGATTTTATCCTCTATCATGGTAAACTATCCGTAATAGAGAATACACAAGCAGCCCTCTTTCTTATCCGGAACGTGTTCAGTAAACTGGACTGCCGTTGCATCATTGCCGGTATGAACCCGCCAGCATCTTTGTTGAAAGCGGCAGCTCCCTATCCGAATATCCATATTGAAGCCAATCCGTCAGAAGAGCTGATGAACAATTTGATACACAATGCACAAATACATGCCTTGATCACTTTTCAAGCAACCGGATTGAAGCTAAAACTACTGAACAGCCTGTTTGCCGGACGCCATACAGTGGTCAACCGACTGATGATAGCAGGTAGCGGACTGGAGCCACTCTGCCATATCGCTGACACTCCGGACGAAATGGTCCTCAGCTGTCGGAAATTGATATATACCGATATGGCTCCGGAGTTGATCGAGCAGCGCCGCGACTTTCTTTATCCGACTTATTCCAATCAATATCAAGGCGAACACCTCTTACATTTGATCTATGAAGTATGATATCCGACAAGCAGCACAAGCGTTGGTTAGCCAACTAAAGGCTATCGATTACGAACGATTGCCTATCAGTAAATATAACAAACGTTATATTGCCCGGCTGAAACCGGTTTTATCCTATTACATGAAAATCTATGCGGACTGTATCCTTAAAGGGCTGGAATCTATCGGTAGCTCACCGGAGGAGATAACACTTATCGACTATGGTGGCGGAAGCGGCTTCCTGAGTATACTTGCCAAACAAGCCGGAATCGGCCGAGTCATCTACATCGACCTCAATCCGGATTCCGTCGATACGATCCGCATCTTGAAAGAGCTGGTCAATACAGGACCAGACATTATTCTTCATGGAGACTCAGACACCTTAGCAGATTGGTGCTCGGCAAATAAAGTCAAGCCACAATTGCTGATCGCGACCGACCTGATCGAACACGTTTACGACCTGTCGGCTTTTTTCGCCAATTTGGTTGCCATCGACAACAAGATGCAAATGTTGTTTACAACGGCCTCCACACCTTTTAACCCGTATGTGAAAAGAAGGTTGCATCGGCTTATGACCATTTGGGAAAAGGAATATTATGCTTTACGTCTGCATTATATCCAACTGCACTTCCCGGCCCTTTCCCCTGCCGAAGCGAAAGAAGCTGCACGAAAGACGCGCGGACTTACCTTCCCACATATCCACAAGGCTGTCAAGACCGGTTCCTATCCTCTATTGAAAGATGCTTTCAACACCTGCGATCCACGAAACGGGAATTGGACGGAACGCATCTTACCCATCGAAACATATTGCTCGCTGGCAAAACCTTTCGGTTATCAAGTCCGGATAGGAAAAGGTTTCTACAACACGGATCGTTCCAACCCGATCTCCACATTCATTTGCTTAGGTATCAACGGTCTGATCAGGATCAGCGGAAAAGCAGGTTTCCTATTTGCCCCGTTTATAACCCTGCACCTACAGAGCGATAACAAAGGACGATGAGTTACAATAACCAAAGCTATGGGTTACGACGCTTAAAGCTATGCATTAGCCATCGTAAAGCTATGGGTTATGTCTCCTAATCCGCAACAGACCGGAAGAGTAGTTGCACATACTCCTTTTCCCAATCGGCAGGTTTCAGGATTGTTCCATTCCATAAAAGCAGGTCTATATCGATCGGAATCTTCCCTTTCTGCTTACTGTCCGACATGCGTCCCAATCGTTTTTCCATCGCCTTCACAGCCCGCCTCACCTCTTCCAGCGAAGCATTCGTACCGGCAACAGCCACCTGGTTCAGGAATAAGCCGGAATCGGGTAAACCTATCGGCTCCGTATAAATCGCTTCAGAGAACCGGATCGATCCGAAATAGGCACGCAACAGACTGGCTGCCGACTTTAGATTCGCCTCGCAATCCGTATTGGACCCCAAACATAATATAACATTGTTCCACATAGTCATATTTTAAAGCCTTTACGGAGACAAAACTAACAAAAAATACCTACAATACGGTATTGACCATATTACCATTTCATGCTACCTTTGCGCAAGATTTTAAAAAGATGAGACTATCAGAACTTCGTACAGGCGAAAAAGGGGTTATAGTAAAGGTAATGGGACGCGGAGCATTCCGCAAGCGCATTATCGAGATGGGGTTTATCAGAGGAAAAGAGGTTGATGTCATCCAGAATGCACCGCTTAAAGACCCTATACATTATCGTGTAATAGGTTATGACATTTCACTGAGACGAAATGACGCACAAATGATAGAAGTCGTCAGTGCGGCCGAATTCACAGAAGCCGGTACCGAAAAACCGGAAAACCGCCCAGTAGATTCCTATATCCAAACTTCCGGCAAGAGCCTACAGGCCATGGCCATGCACAAAGGCAAAACCATCAATGTCGCATTGGTCGGAAATCCCAATTGCGGTAAAACATCTTTATTCAATTTCGCATCCGGTGCACACGAGCATGTCGGCAACTACAGCGGCGTGACTGTCGACGCCAAGGCCGGGACATTCCATCAGAATGGCTACACCTTCAAGATCGTAGACCTGCCGGGAACCTATTCCCTATCGGCTTACACTCCTGAAGAGCTCTACGTTCGCAAGCACTTGAATGAAGAACAGCCGGATATCGTGATTAATGTAGTCGATGCTTCCAACCTGGAACGTAATCTGTATCTGACCTGCCAACTGATCGACATGGATGTGCGTATGGTCATCGCCCTCAACATGTACGATGAATTGGAACGACACGGAAATAAGTTCGACCATAACTCTCTCTCAAGGATGATTGGTACGCCGATTGTCCCGACCATCAGTAAGACCGGTTTCGGTGTCGAAGAACTTTTCAACCGCGTCATAAAGGTCTACGAAGAAGAAGACCCCGTGCTCCGTCATATCCATATCAACTACGGCGACGTGCTGGAAAAGGCCATTTATCCGGTAAGGCATGCTTTGAAACTGAACGGGAATGTACCCAAAAGCCTTACCAAACGCAACCTCGCCATCAAGTTACTTGAAGGCGATCCGGAAGTGGAATCTTTCGTAGAGTCAATGCCTGGTGCCGAAACAGTCCTTCATGAACGCGACCGCAATGTCGCTCAAATCGAAACCCTTCTGAAAGAAGATTGTGAGACAGCCTTCACTAATGCCCGCTACGGTTTTATTTCCGGTGCACTGCGTGAGACCTACGAACAAAACAAAATAAAAGAAGCGACAAGCACACAGATCATCGATCTGTTCGTAACTCATAAAGTGCTGGGCTTCCCGATTTTTATCCTCTTCATGTGGATCATGTTCGAAGCAACTTTCCGTCTGGGAGAATACCCGATGGAATGGATCGAATCATTCGTGGGCTGGATCGGAGAGTTCGTGCGAGGTAATATGAGCGAAGGCCCATTGAAGGATCTGCTGGTCGATGGCATTATAGGAGGCGTGGGAGGCGTTATCGTATTCCTGCCTAACATCCTGATACTATATGCCTTTATCTCCTTCATGGAAGACTCCGGTTATATGGCACGTGCCGCTTTCATCATGGATAAGATCATGCATAAGATGGGACTACACGGCAAATCGTTTATCCCGCTTGTGATGGGCTTCGGTTGCAACGTACCGGCCATCATGGCCTCTCGTACGATCGAAAGCCGTAACAGCCGGATGATCACCATGCTGGTAAACCCGTTAATGAGCTGTAGTGCCCGCCTTCCGGTGTATGTCCTGCTGACAGGTGCTTTCTTCCCCCAGACAGCCGGAACGGTCATGCTGATCCTCTATGCTTCGGGGATTCTGCTCGCCGTCCTGATGGCACGCCTGTTCAAACGTTTTCTCTTCAATGACGAAGATATACCTTTCGTGATGGAACTTCCTCCTTACCGCATGCCGACAGGTAAATCAATTATGATTCATATGTGGGAAAAAGCCAAGCAATATCTACACAAGATGGGGGGAGTTATCTTGATCGCTTCTATCATCATCTGGTTCTTGGGATATTTTCCTCGTCATTCGGAAAACGGAGATATTTTTGAGAAGCAGATTGCCGAAGTGGAACAGTCCGACACGAACCCGGAAGACAAAGTGGAAACCATCGCTGAACTAGAACGCCTGAAATCGATGGACCATCAGCAGAAATCCTACATTGGCCGTATCGGCCAAGCCATACAACCGATACTCCATCCACTGGGTTTCGACTGGAAGATGAGTGTCAGCCTGTTGACCGGTATGGCCGCCAAAGAAGTCGTCGTCAGCACACTGAGTGTCTTATATACAGGAGAGTCAGATGATAGCCAGGTCTTGACCGAACGATTAAAACAGGATAAAAATGCCGAGGGAGAATTGGTCTTTACACCTTTGGTCGCACTAAGTTTCATGCTCTTTGTCCTGATCTATTTCCCTTGTATCGCTACGATATCGGCCATTGTCCACGAATCCGGCTCCTGGAAATGGGGTATATTTGTAATTGTTTATACTTGCGTACTTGCGTGGTTCGTCTCATGCGTAGTCTATCAGACAGGGCACTTCTTTATGAACCTGTTTAATTAATACAACCTTTTTTATGTGGCAGGAAATAGCAGTTCTCATTATCGGCCTTATCGTCATTTTCCACATCGGAAAGAAAATTTATAAGTTCTTTACACATCCCACCCAAACGGATAATCCTTGTCAGGGATGTCCGGGATGTGCACTAAAAACAAAATCCGAAACAACCATGTCTGATTCCACCAAAAACATGTCCAACTAATCCGATTTTGATAGGGTGGTAGTGACATTTTACAAACCAAAGATTTGCACTATCTTTGCAACCGACTAAACAATAAAAAGATGTATAAGAAAATTTATTTATCAGTTATTTTAGGGGTTTTGTTCTTCATCTCGTGCAAAGACAAAAAACAATATTATGAAGAAAGTGGTACCGTGTTTCATACCCTATACACGATCAAATATGAGGCGCCCTATGCTTTAACGGATAAAATCGATGCTGAGTTGCAAAAGTTCAACCTGTCCTTAAACCCCTTCAACCCAAATTCGATCATCGCGAAAGTGAATAATAACGAAGCGGTAGAAGTGGACGAATGGTTTACGGAGGTATTTAACAAGTCGATGGAAGTCTCTCGCAATTCAGATGGTGTTTTCGATATCACCTGTGCCCCCCTGGTCAATCTTTGGGGATTCGGTTTCAATAAAAAGGATAGTGTGACACCTACCATGATCGACAGCCTCAAAACTTTTGTAGGTTACCAGAAAGTGCACCTGGAAGGTAAGAAAATCGTGAAAGACGATCCCCGTTTGCTACTGAATTGCTCCGCCATAGCCAAAGGGTATTCCTGCGACGTGATCGCTCGCCTGCTTGAAAAAGAAGGGGTGGAAAACTATATGGTTTTGATTGGTGGCGAAGTGGTAGTAAAGGGTGTCAATCAAAATGGCGTATGCTGGCGCACCGGAATCAACCTTCCGGAAGATGATCCGGACGGTATCAAAAATAATTATGACGAAATCGTCCAACTATGTAAAAAAGGTGCGATTGCCACTTCCGGCAATTACCGCAACTTTTATATCAAAGACGGTAAGAAATATGCCCATACGATCAATCCCCGTACCGGTTATCCAGCCGAACAGAGCGTGTTGAGCGCCACAATCGTTGCAAACGACTGTATGACAGCCGATGCCTACGCCACTGCATTTATGGCAATGGGACTGGAAAAAGCCCGGCAAATGGCAGATACCTTACCAGAGATCGAATATTATGTGATATATGCCGACGAGAGCGGGAAGCATCAGATTGAATTCTCAAAAGGGATGCTCCAGTATCTGCCTAAACGGAAAACAATGATAAACTCAGATAATTCCTGATTGATTAGGTATGAAAAGAAACGTCCTGAACCAGTTCGAGTGTAAAACAGGAAAAGCGGGTGAGATTCTATGTAATACGGATGACACCGGCAACATTTTATTGTTCGTCTCTTCCGGAAAACTGGTGATCTATAATAGAAACCAGACGCCTATTGCCGATGTGAACGAGGGGTATTTTGTATTACTGCCTGCCGAAAAATCATTCATAGCGACAGCTATCACATTGACGCGACTCATACTCATGCATGCCGGTCCGCTTTCCGAAATGATAACAGACGATCCGGAATGGAATCCAGATCGTCCTGTCATACTCCCTATCTGTCCATCTTTGGCTAAAACCCTATACCTAATCGAATATTATCAAAATGAAAAGCGAAGCGAACTGAACTAACGAAGCATAGCTTTTATCAACTCGTTATTTTCCTGATGCAAACTGACACGTACCTTGTGATCGTCGCCATACTGCCAATCCATTACCGGAACATTGTTTACTAGCACTTCCGACGGGCACTGCGGAGCGTCGATCTCCAATTCGTATGTCCGTGCTTTACACATGCCGTTATACGATCCTTCCACTGGGAAAACAGTAAACTCTACTGTCCGCCCGCTCTGCTTACATTCAAAACGGGTTGCGGCAATCGCTCCGTTTTCATAATCATATGTTTTACCATCATCTTCATACATCGTATAGGAAGAGACATCTTTGGGAAATACTTTCACCATCAAGGTATCCAACGGCTTCTCCCCAATGAATTGCATATCTTTTTGGAACGGTATAATAGCCCCTTCGCGTACAAACAGCAACCCTGCACGGTTATCAGGTATCGTATGTTTGATTTCCCTCCCACCAACCAATTTTTCACCTGTCCAAAAGTCAAACCAGTTCCCTTTTGGCAAGTAGATCGAATCACTGAAGATACCGACCAGAAAACTCTGGCCGAACATATACTGGTAGATCATATCATCCGTCTTGCGATCATCAGGAAACATCAAAGGCATGGAGCGCACAATCGGCATACCGGTCTGTGCCCCTTCCAGCGCCGCCGAATAAATATAGGGCATCAACGCGTAACGCAACTTCACATAATCTCGGTACATTTTCTTTTCTTTCTCTGGGAAATAGAACGGTTGATGCAACGAATACCAACTATTGATCTGCACCCATGGCAAGAAGAGGCCGAAATGGAGGCTCTGCAGCTCCTCATCCTTATTGACATTCATCACGTCGCAAGAAGTATTGAGAAAACCGCTCATACCCAGGTTCAACTGGTCGAACAATGCCGTACGTCCACCCCCGTTATCACCACTGGTGGAAGCGCCCCAGTGCTGCGTTCCCGACCAACCGGCAGTATAATGATGCCAAGAACGAAGCCCGGTGTGTTCACGCATCATTTTATACATCTGTTTCGGTAAGAGGATCTGGTTCAGGTTATGCATTTCCTTGTCGGTATGCCCATTGTAATACTTGAAGTTCGGATGTTCGTCTATCGTGCGTGCCGGGTCCATCTTGAAACCGTCCACGCCATTGTCCACGAAGTCTTTCAGGTGATCCATCCAGTGTTCCTGCCCGGAAAGGGGTTTTCCCATCGCCTTTGCCAGCGCATCTTCCTCCGGAACGCTCAGGTCATACTCGATGCAGAGCCAAAGTCCCATGTGATAGCCCATCCCATGCAGGCGGCCGATAAGCAAACGGTGATTCTCTTTCTTCGGATAGCGCGTGGAATCCCAATAGGCTTCAGCCGAAAACTTCTGGTAGTTCCATTTCTTCTTGGTCGAAAAGTCGTAACGTTTCTCCATCCATTGCGGTTCGAGCCAGAACAAGTCGCAAGGGACGCCCGTCTCGCGGAAGCGCACGGCATCGTTCAGGATGTCGAACTGATCTTCCAGCATATTCGGACCGAAGCATAACCCGTATGCATACTTCGGCAACAGGTAAGGCCGGCCTGTGATAGCCGTATAATCGTTGATCACATCGGGCATCGAGTTACCGAACATCAGGTAGAAATCCGCTTCGTCCGTCGTATTGTAAATAAAGAAGACATCCGGCTGGTAGCTGCCGATATCGAAGAAGTTCTTTCGTGTCGTGTTGTTGAAGATCCCCCAATTTTCGGAACTGATCATAAAAGGCATCGGAATCTCAGTATGCTGGTAAGTAGTCCACATACGCAACAATTCACCCCGATGTTGAATATGGTCGCGACTGGTACTGCCACCACCATAGAAACGTTCACCGTCTTTCAGCGAGATTGAAAGGATACTGGTATTCTTGTAATCGCCGGTTTCCGCCAGGTCTTTCATGCTTCCCGGATTTTCGTCATCACCAATGATCGTACCGTTGTTGGGAACTTTCATGTCCTTGTATTTAGCATTGATCACTTCCCCCAGATCAGTACACAGCGGATCGGCAGAGGTAAGAAAGACTACTTTCTCGATAATCACCCGACCTTTCCGGTCAGAAACAGATATAGCCCCAGTCTTTTTATCGATCTTCAACCGATAAGCGCCGGTCAATATTTCAAACTGCTGTTTATTGTCTTTCAGAGAGACCTGAACCGGGTCCCAGTCCGCTTTAATAATTTCGTAGCGTTGCATCAACGACTCAGAAAAGGTTGAACGAGGAGTAACCCGAATCCGGAATATTCCATCCGTACAAACTTCCACATTCATGTTCAGCCCGTTCTGCAAACGGACATCGAATGTCTGTTCCTCCCTTGTAGCAAAAGCAGATTGCAGAATAAACAGACATACAAGCAAATAGTAGATCTTTTTCATGATACTTAAAAGTTAATATCACAAAAATACAGACTTCCTATCCACCTTACCTTCAATAAATCATCTTAAAACATGGAATTTTGTCCAATCTTCAAAACTTCTTCAACTCTTGGTAAAGCAGCCTGACCGGCAACCCCATCACGTTATAAAAACTACCGTTGATGGCTTCGACCGCTACATAACCGATCCATTCCTGTATACCATAGCTGCCGGCTTTATCAAACGGACGGTATTTATCGACATAATAGGCAATCTCATCATTATTCAGGCTGGCAAAACAAACGGCCGATGAAGCGAAGAAAGAAACCGTTTTCTCTTTTGTAGTAATACAAACACCGGTAATCACCTCATGTACACGTCCGGACAGTTTCCGCAACATGGAGATAGCGTCTTCGCGGTCTTTCGGTTTTCCTAAAATTTCACCGAAAGTCCATACGATCGTATCGGCAGTGATCAACAACTCGTCAGCCGACATGGATGGAATGTAGGCTTCCGCCTTTTTCCTAGCGATATAGACCGGAACCTCATCTGGGCGCAACGTTTTGGGAAAGGATTCGTCTATACCCGGAATCGTCTGTACTTCAAATTCGATATCCAATCCCGCCAGCAATTCGCGCCTCCGGGGAGAATTGGAGCCTAATACGATTTTATATTGACTCAAGTTTGGGAGTATGCTTTTCATTGTCTTATTTTATCAGTTTAGTTCTACCAGCCGAAAGCCTCGTCATCCATCCAGTAGCCCTGGGCTTTCATGGTTTGTTCGATTACATCGCGGGCAACGCCAGCTCCCCCGTTCTTGTGGGAAATGTATTTGGCGATACGCTTGATCTCAGGAGCCGCATCAGCGGGTGCTACCGGCAGACCGACCATTGTCATCACTTCGTAGTCAGGAATATCGTCCCCGGCATACATAACCTCTTCGGGCTGCAGACCAGTCTTTTCCAGAAAATCCCGGTAATCGTGGACTTTTACAGCACTCTTCATATATATATGGGTAATACCGAGACGCGAAAAGCGGATCTGTACCGCTTCCGTATAGCCTCCGGTAATGATGGCTACGTGATAGCCTTTCTTGACAGCGAGCTGCAAGGCATAGCCATCTTTTATATTAACGGTACGCATAGGGTCGCCATTCGGATGCAACGGGATTACATCACAGGACAAAACGCCGTCTACATCAAAGACAAAAGCCTTTATCTTACTCAGATCATAATTGATACTACTCATGTCGTGCCTCCTTATGTATGCTTTGGCTGATCAGCCGGTAAATCGACCGCATATCGGAATCCCCCAACATAGCCAAATGTTTATTAATCACATTTTCATCGTACCGGATAGCCGGACCAGTCTGTGCCACCCTCGGCGGCATCGTATGTATTTTGGCTACCGTCTCGTCGATAAGTGGCAGCAGGACATCGGCCGGTATATCCTGTTGCTCCAACAATTTAACAGCCAACGCATAAATATGGTTGGTAAAATTACAAGCAAAGACAGCCGCCAGATGCAAATTTTTACGTTTGTCGGATGACAGAAAACGGACGTTTCCCGAAAGTTTCTCCGCCAATTGTTGCAATTTACTGGCACTTTCAGACGTATTAGCTTCAATAAAAAAAGGAATCACGCTGAAATCTACCTCACGCATTTTACTAAATGTCTGCATCGGATACAAGACTCCGTAGTTGGCCGTATGGCCGCTGAAAATATCCATCGGCATACTGCCTGCCGTATGTACCCATAAACCGTCGTTCGGTCGTATACGGGTAATCACATTCGCCAAAACTGTGTCTTTTAATGAAAAGACATACAGGTCGGCATCCGTCTCTATAGCTTCAAGATCAGTTGTCCAAAGACAACCCAACCGACCGGCCAACTGCCGTGCATTTTCCGGTGTATAGCTATACACTTGCCCAATCGTCATCCCTTTGCGATGCATTTCGAGAGACAGCCGTGTCGCCAGGTTGCCAGAACCTAAGAAGATGACTTTCATGCTTCCTCCTGTTTGTTTTCAGTTGGCATACGGAAAGTTCCAAGATGTATCTTTTCCCACTGCAGATGCGATTCGTCAAACGGCTTACGTTCCTGATCCTTATATCCTATACCGATGATGGACAAGACTTCCAGTTGGTAAGGCACATCGAGCAGTCCCCGCACATACTGTGCAGCATCCGCATCGTCTTCTGTCTGCCGATTACGAATCTGGCACCAGCAGCTGCCCAATCCCAAGTCTTCGGCCTGCAATTGCATATAGATAGAGGCAATCGAAGCATCTTCCACCCAAACATCGCTTTCCATCACATTCGCCAGCACAACGACGGCCAACGCGCAATCTTTCAGAAAGGCAGCCCCTGCCGGTTTGCATGCCGACAACTTGACCAACATTTCCTTATCCTCCACAACAACAAATTGCCAGGGATTTTTCCGTTTGGAAGCAGGTGCCATCAAAGCAGCTTTCAATATCATTTCTACCTGATCCGGATTCAGTAACTGGCCTGTAAATTTACGGATACTTCTTCTGTTCTTTATTAATGTTGCGAAACTTTCCATTTATATTTTACTTTATTGATAACGAAAGAGAGAACAAAGATAGCGAGATTTTCGGTATGATAAAAGCCCCTTTTCCTCAGGTTAACCAAAGAGAAAGGAGCTTTCAGTAATCAGCAGACTTTATTCCCAGCCCCCTCCTAACGCCTTGTAAAGGTAGACCGTCGACAGCAGTTCGTCAAGCATTGCCTTGTTCAGACTGAGTTGGGCGTCAAGCAAACCACGCTGGGCATCAAGAACGTCCATATAGCTGGTGACACCGTTGATGTATTGCAATTGTGCCAGCTGAAGGTAAGTATCGGCAGCATTGAGCAATTTCTCGTATGACATGCGAACCTCCTTCGCCTTGCGGATTGTGACAATTGCATTGTTGACTTCCTTAAAAACACCGAGCACGCTCTTCTGGTAATTATATACTTCCTGCTCATAGCGAGCACGGGCCGCCTTCAGCTTCGCTTTATTCTTACCCATAGCAAACAACGGTTGCAGCAAATCGCCAGCAAGGAACCAAGCAGGACTCTTAATGAAATTCGTCAGTTCTTCGTTTTCAAAACCCAAATTACCGGTCAGGCTGATCTTTGGGAAAAGATCGGTTTGGGCCACCCCTACCCTAGCATTCGCTTCACGCAGTTTCTGCTCGGCTTGCCGCATGTCCGGACGCCGTTCTAGCAAGGAAGAAGGCAAACCGACCGGCAATGTCTCCAGCAAATGCTGTTCACGTAAAGGCAATCCACGCGGGATATCCCCCGAATACTGTCCAAGCAGGAAAGCAAGGTCATTCTCCTTTATTTTGATCTTCTGTTCAAGCGAAGGAAGCAAGGTCTCCGTACGTGCCAGTTCCACCTGTGCCTGGCTATAGGACGTCTCGGAAGTCAGACCACCTTCAAAGCGCAGTTTGGCTAAGCGGACGCCTTCGCGACGGGCAGCCAATGTATGGCGTACGATATCTTGTTCCTGATCGAGTGCACAAAGTTCATAATAAGCAGCAGCCACTTCCGCTACCAATGTCATCTGCAAGGCGTGACGTGCTTCCACCGATTGCAAATAGGCGGCAATTCCCGCTTCGTTTGCCCAACGAAGATTCCCCCACAGGTCCAATTCCCACGAGAGAGCCAGTTTGGTTCCGTATTCAGGATCGGGTTTTGGGTTATCACCTCCGTAATTCAAGCGTTCTTTCTGTCCATAAATCCGGGCTCCTATTTCCGGGAACTGATCGGCAAAGGTGATCCGTTTCGAAGCGATCATCTCCTTAACCTTCGCAGCAGCGATCTTCATGTCTTTATTATTATCGAGAGCGATGGTAATCAGACGCTGCAAAGTCGTATCGACATACAGGCTCTGCCAAGAGATGCTGTCTATCGAAGCAGTATCCGCTCCTGCCACAATCTCTTCCGGAAGATCCAGTTCCGGGCGAGCGTACTTCTTGCCGATCTTGCAGGAAGGAAGAGCCAACGCAAGGGACAGGACTATGAATATATAGATATTTCGTTTCATTGTAATTATTTGCTTATTGTTCGATGAAGAATACGTTCCATTCTGACTTTACCTTTTATCTTGTAAATCAAGACAAAGAAGAAAGGAACCAAAACGATCCCGACTGTGATAGCAACTAGCATCCCGAAAAACACACCGGTACCGATACTGTGGCGTGAAGCAGAACCCGGTCCGCTTGCCAATACCATCGGAAGCATACCCAGAACAAATGCCAATGAGGTCATCAGGATCGGACGAAAACGCATTCGCGCGGCATGAAGGGCAGCCTTGACAACCTCAACTCCGGAATCGACCTGTATTTTGGCAAACTCGACGATCAAGATCGCATTCTTTGCAGCCAAACCAATCAACGTCACCAAGCCGATCTGGAAATAAATGTCGTTGTGCAGGCCCGTCACCCATATTCCGAGATAAGCTCCCAGTGCTGCAACCGGCAATGAAAGCAGTACTGCGATCGGTACGATCCAGCTTTCATATTGGGCGGCTAGGAAAAGAAAGACGAAAAGAAATACCAGCGCCAACACGAATCCAGTCTGTCCACCGGCCTTTTTTTCCTGATAGGAAAGTCCGCTCCATTCCAGCCCGATATTCTCAGGCAGATGCTCGCGGGCAATCCGCTGCATGGCGGCCATTGCTTCGCCAGAACTATATCCAGGAGCGGCAACAGCACTAATAGCAGCTGTCGTAAACATATTAAAACGTTTGATCGTTCCCGGTCCTGTTGTATAGCTGGTCGTTCCTAGGGCTGTTAACGGAACCATCGAACCGTTCTGTGCACGGACAAAAAACAGGCCAAGATTATCACGCGTTGCACGATATGGTGCCTCCGCCTGAATATATACCTTATATATACGGTTGAACATGTTGAAATCGTTCACGTAGACGGAACCTAAATAAGCTTTCATAGTTGAGAAGATATCCGTCAACGGGATGCCGAGAAACTTCGCGCGGTCGCGGTCTACATTGAAGTAGAGCTGCGGAATCTCCGACTGCAAGGCTGAGGACACACCTGTCAGTTCCGGCGCTTGTGATGCATAGAGCATAAAAGTGTCGGTAGCCGCCACTAAGTTTTCCCAACTGGCATCACCACGGGCCTCAAGTTGCATTTCCAAACCTCCGCTCTCTCCTAACCCTGGAATCACAGGAGGACGGTTCAGATAGGCCAATATCTCCGGATAATATAAGAACTCTTTACGGCATTGTTCCATTACATCTTCCACTCCCATGTTGGAAGATTTGCGTTCCTCCCAAGGCTTCAGAATAACGGTCAGGGTAGAACGGCTCTGCGAAGTTCCGACACGTGCGCTGCTACCGGTCACATTTTGCACATATGCGACAGCCGGCAGACTCTCAATGAAAGCAATAGCTCGATCTGTAACTTTACGCGTACGTTCCAGAGTCGCCCCTTCGGGCATCACCAGTTCGACAGTAAAGAACCCTTGGTCTTCTTCAGGGATAAAGCTGGTCGGGATTACCCGATTCAGCACAAAGATGAACACGATTACCATTCCGAAACCGGCTAGGATGCGCCTTGGATTCCGAATCGCTTTTTCCAGTAAATGACCGTATTTATTATTTCCTTTGGTCAACCAAATATTGATTTTACGGAAAACAATATTCTTTTTCTTCCTGTTCGGACGTAGAATAATCGCACACATGGCAGGGCTCAACGTCAATGCCACGACTGTGGATAACAGTACGGAAACTACGATCGTAATGGAGAACTGACGGTACAAAGCTCCAGTAATTCCGCTCAAAAAGCTAACAGGAACAAACACGGCCGCCAACACCATAGAGGTAGCGATTAAGGCTCCCGACAATTCGTGCATGGCTTTATGAGTAGCCTCGCGTGCCGTCAGATGTTCTTCATGCATCAAACGTTCCACGTTTTCCACCACAACAATAGCATCATCCACTACAATACCGATTGCTAGAATCAAGCCTAACAAAGTCAACATATTGAGTGAGAACCCCATGATCAGCATAAAACCGAATGTTCCGATTAGAGAGATAGGAACAGCAATTGTCGGGATCAAGGCCGCACGCCAATTCTGCAAAGACAGGAATACCACCAATACGACCAAGAACAGAGCTTCAAATAAGGTTTTATATACCTCGTGGATAGACTGCGATATATATTCGGTTGCATCGAAAGGAAACTTATATTCCAACCCTTCTGGAAAATTCTGGCTGATTTCTTTCATCGCTTCCTTTACATTCGTAGCTACTTCCAGTGCATTGGCTCCCGGCAGCATATAGATAGCAAGTATAGCCGCATTTTTTCCATTCAGTCCACTTTCTGTCGAATAAGAAGAGGCTTCAAGCGAAACTCTTGCCACATCACGAATACGGACAATAGAGCCGTCTGGGTTGGCACGGACTACAATATCTTCGAACTCCTTTACCGTAGACAAACGTCCTCTGGCAGTAACAGGCAAAGTGATATCGACATCCAATACTGGTTGTTTTCCCAACTCACCGGCTGCAGACTCGCTATTTTGCTCTTTCAGTGCATTTTGCAAGTCCTTTACTGTCAACCCCATATTCGCCAAACGATCCGGATAAACCCAGATCTGCATACCGTAATAACGGCTACCGACATTCGAAACACGGCCTACACCGGGAATACGACGCAGTACATCCAGCACGTTAATAGTCGCAAAATTACTCAAATAGATTTCGTCGAAACGAGGATCATCCGAAAGTAGACTCAATGTCATCAACTGACTGGCTGATTGTTTTTCTACCGTAATGCCGTTCTGCACAACGTCTGCTGGCAAACGAGACTCCGCCAGTTTCACACGGTTCTGGATCTCTACTGCCGAAAGGTCTGGATTCGCATTCACATCGAATGTTACAGTGATAGTCAGACCTCCCGAATTAGAGCTACTGCTTTGCATATAGATCATACCCGGCGTACCGTTCAACTCCTGTTCGATAGGAGTCGCAACAGCCTGCGATACCGTCATGGCACTTGCACCTGGGTACGAGGCGCTAATTTTAACAACCGGTGGAGTGATCTGTGGATACTGGTCCACCGGCAACATCACCAACCCAATAATCCCGACAATAACAATTACCAAAGAAAGCACTGTCGAGAAAACGGGGCGATCTATAAAGAATCCCGGTTTCATTCCTCTTCCTCCTCTGCCCTTAATGCTTCAATCGCTTTATCGTCACCCGCTTGTATCGGCTGTACCAACATTCCGGGAACTAACTTATGATAGCCTTCTATTACGACTTGTTCATTTTCACCCAATCCACGTTCTATAACAATGTTGTTTCCGATTTCCGGCCCAGTCTGCACAAAACGCTTTTCTGCTACATTATCCCGGCGGACAACATAAATGAAAGCTCCTCCTTTCTCTATGGAAATAGCCTTACGGGGAACAACAATCGCACGTTCACGGACATCCAGCAAGAGTTTCACTTTTGTGAACTGCCCCGGGAGAAGTTTCTGGTTCGGATTGGAAAGTTCAGCACGCACCCCGAATGTTCCAGTCTGCGGATCGACAATCGGATCGGCAAAATCCACTATCCCTTTAACAGGGTATTCGGAATCATCGGCTAAGGTAACTGTTACGGTCGGTTGCCAGGAGCGGGACGTGTCCTGCTCTCCGAATTTAATATTACGACGTTCGGCACGCAGATAATCTAATGCAGTCATTTTAAAGTCTACTAAAACAGTATCACTCTTTACTACAGCTGCCAATTTGGAGTTTACACCGGGACCGACCAAGGCACCAACATCCACAAAACGTTCGCTGATATATCCGGCCAGCGGAGAGGTTACAGTCGTATAACTCAATTCAAGTTGTGCCTGATCCAGATCGGCTTTACTCATGGCAATATCCGCCTCTGCATCTCCTAACGATGCTAATGCATTGTCCAAATCCAATTGGCTGGCAGCATGCTGCTCGTACAAAGGCTGCAAACGTTCTACATCGCGTTTAGCTTTTGCAGCTTGTGCTTCGTTCTTTTTCAGCTGTGCTTTAGCTTTCTCTACCTTTGCCTTATAAAGAGCCGAATTAATAATGAAAAGAGGTTCATTCTGCTTAACTTCCTTGCCTTCCACAAACAACATTTTTTCCAGATAACCCTCAACACGGGCATGTATCTCCACGAATCGAGCTGCCCGAATGCGTCCGACATATTCACCAAAGATCTGTACATCTTCCTTTGCCGGTTTATCAACAATCACGAGAGGCCTCAAAGGTTCATCCTTATGTCGGCATCCTGTTGCTAACACTATCAAGGCTAAAAACACAGCCCCTTTAACCAATCTTTCTCCTACCATCTTCTAATATCTATAATTGACATTTAAACTTGCTATATATCTATCTCTAAATTAAGGCATGAAATAATCGTACCATTGTTTCAATCGAGATGCTAAAAAACATTATACAGCTTATTTATAACATAATACCATCTATACAAAATAGCTTGTTACCTAAATCACAATCCATATATGTAGAATTATTCCACATTCTTCCTAAAAAAATCCCCAATTATGACACCAAAACGCTACCCTATACCAAACAGTCCTCCGGAAAGAATCCTTCAACATATAAAACAGAAAAAGGAGTCAGCCTTACGACTGACTCCCCCCTCTTAGAGAACTTTCGCTCTCACTCCTAAAAAAACGGCGGCTATCTACTCTCCCACTTTTACGCAGTACCATCGACGTGGTTGGGCTTAACTTCTCTGTTCGGAATGGGAAGAGGTGGATCCCCAACGCTATAACCACCTTAATACCTCTTTGTAAGATTTTGACTGGACAACCCCATTACCTGAAGTAACTAATAGAAACATATGGCATCAGCCACCTGCTGATATATCAACCCTCTATATGATCGAAAGTCTCGGGCTATTAGTACTACTCGGCTTCGACATTACTGCCCTTACACCTGTAGCCTATCTACGTCGTAGTCTACAACGACCCTCTAGGGATATCTCATCTTGAGGCTGGCTTCGTACTTAGATGCTTTCAGCACTTATCCAATCCAGACTTAGATACCCGGCGGTGCACCTGGCGGTACAACCGGTAAACCAGTGGTCTGTCCAACACGGTCCTCTCGTACTAGTGTCAGAGCCCCTCAAATATCCTACGCCCACGATAGATAGAGACCGAACTGTCTCACGACGTTCTGAACCCAGCTCGCG
>OGCO01000219.1_pt1 | contig 97933 bp, 84 predicted proteins | sample 1570171 | NCBI WGS metagenome assembly OGCO01 (sample SAMEA4370583, study PRJEB24528) | human gut metagenome
CAGGAGAAGCTGGGATCGACAAGCTCTGGCTGGCTGAGGACGGCAGTAAGGTCTACTTTCAGAGTACGCTGAAGGACGATGTCTATTTCTACGATAACAACGGCAACCGTGGCAAGCTGCTCTTTGCCAAGGGTGTCTACACAGTGACGCTGGATGTAGCGACGGGAAAGCAGACCTATACTAGAGCGGACCTGACCTAAATTCAAATGCGGAGACCTGTTTTTTGCGGGTCTCCGCGTTATTTTTGAAAAAACTTCGGGAGCACGTTTACATTTGGGCGGAAAAGGCGTCTTTCTAGTCATCTAAGAAATTGAGGGCCTCAACAAATCTCTTAGAAATTTTGAGAACTGGAAAGGAAGAACCAATATGCCTATTGGAACTTACACTATGCTGAAGGGTACGGAACCCGCTTTCGAGGAGAAGGCCAGCGCCAACTACTATGCCTACGGTCCTAGCGGCTCCGTAGCTACCTACAAGAAGATCAGCGGCCTGATCACGCTCCCGGACAAGGTCCGTCTGGTCGGTACCGGCAAGGGCCGGAACGCATTCATTTCTCTTGGCGTCACTGCTAAGGGCGGCAAGAGAGGCATCGACATTGGCCTGAGAAACCGTGGACTGGGTTGCCAGAACGAGGAGTTGGGGATTGACATTTCCTCCGAGGATACTGGCTACGGTTGGCATCCGTACTGCATCGAGCTGGATAAGAGCATCGACGCTGGCTATTACTTTGATGGCCTGGACAATATCCATAAGGAACAAGTTGTTACAGGGGGTATGGTTTCACACAATGATGCATGCTATGCTCCTGATGGAACCAGTGCAGCGCGGTTTACAATCGTGCCAAACATGAATGGTAAAAGTGTACGCTTCAAAGTGGAGTGGCTTGATGGTAAAGGCAACATGGTAGATGCGAGCAGCAACTTTGATCGAGAGATCAAGCTAGAGGGGACCTATCAGTGGGATAACTTCTGCCGCTTTGCCTCTCTGGTTACTCCAGACGAGACTGCTACCATGACGGACAGCACCTATGTGGTGAACGGCGGCTTTGCCACCCTGAAGATCGGCAGCGCCAACTGGGGCATCACCACGACCCAGGTCCCTCTGGCCTGGATCATGAACGAACCCAAGTGCAAGCTGATCAGCAAGTGGGCCGTGGGTGAGTCCTTCACCATTGACCACTGGGCCTAAGTGAATATCCTCTGCGTTGACGGAGAGACGAAAGGAGAGCTGCGAAGTTTCGCAGCTCTCCTTGATCATGTGTCTAAGGTTTTAAGTTTCTGTTCGTGAAACACTCAAAAGTTTGGCAAAACTAAAACTTTTGAAAATCTGTTATCCATCCTTCGTAAATTCGGGAAGAGAAGTGAGGGGATGTAGAGCGCTCCCCCTTACGGCTCCTTGAAAAATAGATACCAGCAGTACGGACCACACGCCGGAACAAACGAGCGATCCGTGCAGCGTGCGCCACGACCTGGGGCGGGGAAGTTTCCCTGCCCCAGCGAGCGATACCACCTGCGGCGGGACAGCGTTGGCAGCGCTGTCTGCAATGATCTTGTTCTGGATTATGAAACACCATGTATGAGCCGACTAAAAAGGCTGGGCTGCCCCTGAGTTGAAAGCAGTAGAGACTTTGGGAAAACGCCCGTGAAGGTCCGCCAGACCTTGTTCGTACTGTTCCCGACCCCACCGGGGCGCGTGCTGCAAATACGGTGGGGGATCAAATTAAGAAGGGAAGTTATGGATGAATACCAATCAATATGAACAGGAAGCTCATGAAATGATCGACCATATTTTTCAAGAGATCTTACCCAACTATGGCATGACGGAACGACCGGCACAGATCAAGCTCAGTCACGAGATGCTAGAGGCCATGTTGGGCGGTAAGATCGCCTTGTGTGACGCCGGGACCGGGATCGGCAAGACCTACGCCTACTTAGTGGCCGGGGCTGTTGCGGACCGGTGTCGCGGCACAAAGCCTTTTCAACCGATCCTGATCTCGACCTCCAGTATTGCCCTGCAAAGCGCAGTACAGGAAGAGTATCTGCCAAAGCTCTCCCATGCTTTGCTGCTTGCCGGACTTATCGATGCCCCGCTGCAAGCCGTTGTCCGAAAAGGAAAAAGTCACTATGTCTGCGATAAACTCCTGGAAAAACGCCTACATCAGGTCAGCGGAGCAAAGAAAAATGCGAAAGCACTGGCGGCATTGGAAGCACTGCGGGAGTCCATGGATATGGACCGAGTGGCGCATCTAAGTCATTATAATAAGGAGCGGGTCTGTGTGCCACAGGTCTGTCATTGTGATCGAGAGGACTGCCGCTATCAACGCTTTTTACATGGTTGTGAGACAGAGCAGTTCCTGTTTCAGATCTGCAATCACAATCTGTTCCTGGCGGATGCCATCCATCGGGAGCAGGGGAAGCGTCCAATTTTTCCGTCCCATTCCATTGCCATCCTGGATGAGGCCCACAAGTTGCCGGAAACGGCACGACAGATGTTTGGCGTGATGCTGACAGCTGGCCAGATCCAAGAATTGATCGAAGAGCTTCAAAATGCAAAATACCTGCTGGCAGCGGAGACGTTGGAGCAAACGGCGAAGCCACTGCTGGAAAAACTGGCCCAGCCCAGGGAGGAGACAGAAGCCTTGGAGGAATCCCTTCGCTTATTGGCCCCGCTGACCCGATCTATGCCCATCGTGCAGCGGCAGGTAGGGAAGCTTCTTCCAAGCCCAGGACGAAAACGGATGGACACCCTTGCCTCTGCGGTGGCATTGTTTAGCCGGAACGATTCGGAGATGCTGTTTTATCTAGCGGAAGACAAGAGCGGCGGGACGATGCTTTGTTCGACGCCTGCTGACCTGACGGCAAAACTGCGCCAGACGTTATGGCGGACAGAATGTTCATTTGTGTTGACCTCCGGGACATTGGCGGTAGGAAATGATTTTCAGCGCTATCGGACCCAAGTGGGTCTGCGGGAAGAGTGTCGGGTGCAGGAATCCGTTGCCCGTTCTCCCTTTGACTACCACGAACATTGCCTGCGCTATCTGCCCTTATTTCCACCGAAACAACGGGCGGGACAGGAGGAGGAGTATTTCGATGAACTGACGGCAGAGATCATGGACCTGCTCAAGGCGTCGTATGGTCATGCACTGGTGTTGTTCACATCTTATGCGGCGATGTCAGCGGTCAAAGACCGGCTGCAAAAAGAGATACTTCGGGTCCCACTCTTTACTTTGGGGCGGAACGCAGTGCATATCCTAGAAGAATTTCGGGCAACACCGGGCAGTGTACTTCTGGCAACAGGAGCGGCCTGGGAGGGAATTGATTTTCCGGGGGACGGTGTTTCGCTGCTCATCATCCCGCGCCTGCCGTTTGCGTATCCGGATGCTTTGAAAGAAAAAGAACAGGAGCACTATCCCTCTCTGCCTGCCTTTCTGGAGGCGGTGGCCGTGCCGGAAATGCAGATCAAACTGCGGCAAGGGTTTGGTCGGGCTATTCGCACAGAGCAAGATACCTGCGTCATTGCGATTTTGGATGATCGAGCTGGGCAGGGGAGACGCTATGCGCAAGCGACAAAACAAGCCCTGCCAGAAATGCGGACAACCAGCAGCTTGCGGATGGTCACAAAATTCCTGCGGACTTGGAAGCCGGAAAGTTACTTTAAGGTGTTGATATGACAAGGGCAAAAGAGAGGCTGCAGTATCAACTGGCGTTGGAGTTGCTGGAGGAACTGGTGCGGGCCGGGTTGCTTACGACCCAAGAAGGGGAGTATGCCAAGCAGTTAATAGAAGTGAAATATTGTCTGTGAGACATTCAAAAATGTGGCCACTCAGGTCAACAGCGAACTGCTGAACACATATTGGAATATCGGTCGAATCATCTGTGAACACGAACAGTCCGATCCGGAGCGGGCCGATTATGGAAAGCAGACCATAAAAGAGCTTTCCAAAGCGCCGACGAAAGGGTTTGGAAAGGGCTTTTCCAGATCAAACTTGCAGAATATGCGGCAGTTTTATCTGACCTATCAAAAATGCCAGACACTGTCTGGCAAATTGAGCTGGTCCCATTATTGCGAGTTGCTGTCCATCTCCGATCCAGACAAACGGAGCTTTTATGAAAAAGAAGCCGCCAATTCCAACTGGTCTGTCCGGGAGCTTAAGCGGCAGATTGCAAGCTCCCTGTTTGAACGGCTGCTGTTGTCCAAAGGCGACGTCAATAAAGAGAAAGTCCTGGCGCTGGCTGCAAAGGGCAATGAAATTGCTCAGCCGGAGGACATTATCCGTGACCCCTATGTGTTTGAATTTTTGGGGCTGCCGGAGGACAAGCCTTTCCTGGAAAGTGATTTGGAGCGGGCTCTGGTGCAGCAGATCGAAAAATTTCTGCTGGAGCTGGGCCGTGGATTTATGTTTGTGGGCACCCAGCAGCGAGTGACCATCAACAACACCCACTATTATGTGGATATGGTATTCTACAACAAGATCCTGCGGGCCTATGTCCTGATTGAACTGAAAACCATCAAGCTGACCCCGGAGGCAGCAGGCCAGATCAATATGTATCTGAACTACTATGCCAACGAGGTCAATGATCCCGATGACAATCCTCCCATTGGTATCATTCTGTGCAGCGACAAGGACAGTATTACTGCCGAGTATGCTCTGGGTGGTCTGTCCAACAATATCTTCGCTTCCCGGTATGTACTCTATATGCCCAATAAGGATCAACTGATTGCCCAGGTGGAGAATGTCCTGAAGAAGTGGCATAAGGAAGATTCCGATGAGGGGCCCTTATAAGTATAATCTGTATAAATCAAAATAACGCCGTATCAAATTCGCTAAACAGAAAAGTTTAGAAAACGATTTAACCCGGCGAACTTGAATGATTGGCTGTTCGGGGATCGAGCTGGCTATTTCTCCTGGGTTGTGGTAGCTTGGGTGTTGCCAAATCAATGAAAAGGAGAAGTGAGCTATGGCGACTGTAAAAGTCATCCCGCCCAGGACAAAGCAGCTGGAACGCCTCCGTGTGGCGGCGTACTGCCGGGTCAGTTCCGATTCGGCGGATCAGCTGCACTCCTACGCGACGCAGATTCGCAGCTACACAGAGTACATCAGCCAGCAAGACAGCTGGGAGTTGGTGGACATCTACGCTGACGAGGGATTGACCGGCACCCGGATCGAACAGCGCACGGAGTTTCAGCGGATGATGGCAGACTGCCGAAGAGGAAAGATCGACCGGATCTTGGTCAAGTCCATCTCTCGGTTTTCCCGCAACACGAAAGATTGCCTGACAGCCCTGCGGGAGCTTGCCAAGTTGGGTGTTACGGTCAAGTTTGAAAAAGAGAATATCGACACAGGAACGCTCACCACGGAACTCATGGTGAGCGTTTCTGGTTCTCTGGCCCAGCAGGAATCCATTTCGATCTCCCAAAACCAAAGAATGAGCTACCAACGAAGAATGGCAAAGGGAGAATTCATCACTTGCCATGCACCATACGGCTATACCCTGTGTGGAAAAGAACTAAGAATAGACCCGGAGCAAGCTAAAACGGTTCAGTGGATTTTTGGACAATATCTAGCCGGGTGGAGTAGTAGAAAGATTGCAGATGAACTGACCCGAAAGGGCGTTCCGTCTGGAGCAGGCAATGAAGCATGGAGCTATAACTCTGTGCAGTACATTTTGAAAAATGAGAAGAATGTAGGGGATACACTCTGCCAGAAGACGTATTCTATGGATTGTTTTCCATTTGTCAGAAAGGAAAATTCCGGGCAGCGAGAGCAGTACTATGTAGAAAATTCTCATCCGGGAATCGTTTCACGCGAGGACTTTGCTCGTGTACAGGAGCTGTTCAAGCGCAGAGCAGAGAACAAAACGAGGTCGTATCGGCCACACTTGTTCTCTCGAAAAATCATTTGCGGGAAGTGTGGTTCGATTTTTACACGCAGGAGTACAGCGTCAGGATATACTTGCTGGGTGTGCAGGAACCATGATAAAAAGAGTAGCTTCTGTGAGATGGGCAGGATTAAAGAGCGCTGCTTATATGAGGCGTTTCAACGGATGTATCAAAAACTGAAATGCCATGAAAAAGAAATTCTGGAACCAGCGCAAAAACAGCTACGTGACTTAGACGAGGCGTTAAAACAGGCGGATCCTATGCAGAAGAAACTTTACCAAGAAATCGCTGAATTGATGGAGAAAAACTATAAACTCAGTAAATTATATACCTCTGATCTGCTGGACGCAGATGCTTATATCGCTCGGTCCAATGAGATCAGCGCAAAGTTATCAAAGCTACAAGAGCAGCGTAAACAAAATCAAAGGAGTCAGATAATCTGGGAGAAAATGGAATCTTTGCGAAAAGTAGCAGAGCTATTACAAGACGGGCCAGAGATGATAGAGGAGATAGAGGAACAGTTTTTCAACAGCCTTGTGGAAAAAATCGTCGCAGAAACACCCCAGCGTATTCGATTCTGTCTACCTGGTGGAATCGAGCTGACGGAACAGTTGGGAGGAATCGGACGATGAATAAGCGAAGTATATTATATGGCTACCAGATCCAAAACGGGGTTTTAGAAATTGTGGCAGAGGAACAGGCTGTCGTTCAGCAAGTGTTTGAAAGGTATCATGCTGGGGGTTCCTACCAAAGCATTTCGGAGGAACTGAACCAGGAAGGAATACCATTCAGCTTGGAAGCCCCACGCTGGAATAAACATAAGGTCAAACGGGTATTAGAAGAAGTACGCTATACAGGAGAGAAAGATTACCCTCCATTGATCGACCAGCGAACATTTCAGGCAATACAAGAGCAGATCAAAAACAAGACGGCACGCAGTCACAGGGGCAGTCAGTCACGTTCTCGACAAAGGCTAAGAGCAACCGCTTGTAGACAAAATCTCCAGGAATATCAAACGGATAAACCCTTTGAACGGGTGTCTTATTTACAGAATGCAATCGACCGAGCAATGGAAGCTCCAGAAGACCCAGAGGAAATCTTGGCCTTGATCTTACAAGCGATCTCAGCCAGATATGCCTGCTGTCCTACGCTGGAATGAGGATGCTTCCCACTGGGAAGTGGGTGTGATATGCTCTTGTGGAAGGACACGGGAATCGTGTGCTCTAAAATCACGCTTTGATGGAGAGAACAGGTATGATAACAGAAACATTGGAACGGCGGGTACGAGTGATTCCGGCCACAAGAACCACAGGAACGGCCCAGGCTGCCGGAGAGAAGAAGCGCGTAGCGGCGTACTGCCGGGTGTCCACTGACAGTGAGGAGCAGCTCAACAGTTATGAAGCGCAGAAGGGATATTACCTCCAAAAGATCGAAGAGACACCGGATTGGGAAATGGCGGGGCTGTATGCGGACGAGGGCATCTCAGGGACCAGCCGAAAAAAGCGGACGGAGTTTAATAAGATGCTGACCGCCTGCAAGCGGGGACGGATCGACATGATCATCACGAAGTCCTTGTCCCGCTTCGCCCGAAACACGGTGGACTGTCTGGAGACGGTACGGATGCTGAAGGGACTGGGTATTGGGGTATTCTTTGAAAAAGAGAACATTAACACGCTGACGGAATCCAGCGAATTTCTCATCACATTATTCAGTGGCTTTGCCCAAGCGGAGTCGGAATCCCTCAGCAAAAATGTTTCCTGGGGTATCCGGAAGGGAATGGAGTCTGGAAAGGTTCATTTCCAGAATGTGATGGGGTACCGGAAAGGCCCGGATGGACAGCCGGAGATCGTACCGGAGGAAGCAAAGATCGTCCGAAAAATCTATCAGCGTTACCTGGATGGGTGTAGTCTGCCACAGATCAAGCAAGAGCTGGAGGCAGAGCATATCCTGACTACCCATGGCTTGCTTCGATGGTCGCACCAAGGGATCAGGAACATTCTTCGGAATGAAAAGTACATTGGGGATGCCCTGCTGCAAAAAACCTATATCACAGACTGCATCAGCAAGCGGGTCAAGCAAAATCGTGGGGAATTGCCTATGTACTATGTGGAGAACAACCACCCGGCGATCATCCCGCGAGAAATCTTTGCTCAGGTGCAGGAAGAAATGAAGCGGCGCTCCAGCAAGCGAAAGGTGATGCAGAAGCACGGCAAGACAGAGCGGGGGAAATACTCCGGCAAGTATGCCCTGACGGAGTTGCTGGTGTGTGGGGAATGTGGAACGCCCTATAAGCGTGTGACCTGGGCCAAGAAGGGGAAGAAGCGGATCGTCTGGCGCTGCGTGTCCCGGCTGGAATTTGGGACGCGGTATTGCCATCATTCCCCAACGCTAGACGAAGGGAAACTGCATGCGGCGATCTTGTCTGCGATGAATGAGCTGGCCGCTGTGCAGGAGGAGGTCTGCCCGACCGTTCTGAGCATCGCAGAGAAAGTCAGGCAGCCCAGGTCCGCAGATGGGAACAGCCTGAGTGACTGGCAGAAACGGCTGACAGAGGTCACACAGAAACAGACGAAGTTATTGGACCTGCTGCTGGAGAATATGGATGATCCAGAACTCAACGCCAAAATGAAAGCGCTGACGGAAGAGAAGCAGGCGCTCAAACAAAAACTGGAGGAGGCGAAACAGAAGGAGAGCGACCTGCGGGAGCAGGAAACGCAGCGACAGCAGATGTGGTCTTGTATCCAAGAGCACGACCAGGGATACACGGAGTTCGACGATGAGCTGGTCCGGCAGGTGATCGAGAAGATCACGGTGGTGGACGGAGAGACGATACGGGTGAAGTTCCGGGGAGAGAGCGAGGTGCGCGAGGTAAAGAGATTAATTTGAAGAAATACTAGAAAAAATATCTAATAATTTGATATTTTTGCTGCTATTTCTTTTAAATGTGTGGTATACTACAGTCAGATATTCACAGAGGTGATTTCCGTGCTGATAGAATTTCGTTTCAAAAATTACCGCTCTTTTCGGGATGAGGCAACGCTGTCTATGGAAGCAACTGGTTTAGGCGCTTTCAAAAACAGTCTGATTAAACTCTCCTCTACTGTCATGCTATTGCCGGCTGTTGCTATTTATGGAAAGAACGGTGGCGGGAAGAGCAATGTCATTCGTGCGTTCTGGTTGGCGGTGCAATTTATCCGCAATGCACAAAGGACACAGCATGAGCGGGCGAGTATTCCGGTTAGACCATTTGCTTTGAACGATTACTCTCAAGAGTACTCTACGGAATTTGATTTCGTGTATACTACGGCCGGGATCAAATATTGGTACGGTTTTTCTGCCACGCGAGAGAAGATCGTATCAGAGTATCTTTATCATGCTCCTAAGGGACAGAAAGCGTTGATTTTCAAACGAGATGGACAGAAGTTTACTTTCACAGGAGAGAAAGCAAAACGAGGGATGATTGGAGAGATGGTTGCGGAAAATCAGCTCTTCTTTTCTGTGGCCTGCACTATGAACGACGTATCTTGTGTTGCGGCTATGCGATGGTTCCGGGAACAGGTGTTTTTCTCGCGGGATTACTCAGATATTCCTCGACAGCTTTTGGAGTATTCAGAAGATCAAAATATGTTGAAGGTAATTTCTGACTATGCGAAAGCTGCAGATCTTGGGATCTATGACATGCACTTTGAGTTTGAGCGTCAAGAACTTAGAGAGGGAGCAGTGTTACCAGACAACATTCCAGATAAAATCAAGACGGCATTGATTCAATTTATGCACGCCTTGGAGGAAAGCAGTAATAGCGGAGAGGTACGTCTGAGAATGGGGGAGGTTACTGCAAAAGCAAGCCATCAAGGAGAAAATCGAGATGGCCAACGGGCAATGTATCAGTTGGAACTTTCGGATGAATCTGACGGCACTAGAAAACTGATGGCATTGGCGCCTGCAGTGGAGTCTGCTTTACGCAATGGTGGAATTTTACTGGTGGATGAGATAGAACGTGAACTGCACCCGATACTTGTAAATTATATTGTCGCAAAATTTCAAAGCAAAGCATCTAACCCATATGGTGCGCAACTTATCTTTACGACCCATAATACAGAGCTGATGAACCTAGAATTGCTTCGCAAAGATCAGATATACTTTGTGGATAAGAACAATGAAGATGGTACTTCTGAGTTGTATAGTATTAGCGAGTTTTCTACACGGACCTCGGAGAATATTCGCAAGGGTTATCTTGTGGGAAAATACGGCGCTACACCGGATATTGAGATCGAGGAGGTGGAGTAATGCCTCGTCGAGTAAAAAAAGAAAAACCGTACATTGTTGTCTTTTGCGAGGGCGAGAGTGAGCAAGCTTATATTGACTTTCTGAAGAAAGAATTCAGAGATGTAGCATCGATCAAACGTCCTAGCGCTACGGGACTTTTTGAAGTGGCGGACGATAAGTTAAGGAGAGCTTTGAAGAAATGCGTACTTTGCAACAGGATTTGACCTTTGAAAAGGCAGAAGCTGTTTTCAAACGCTACAAAGTGGAGTTCTCAGAGGAGAAGTTTATTACACTGGGACTGCGAAATATCCACGACGACCAGTATACGAATCTGGCGCTGCTTATTTCTGATCAGTGCCAGCATACCATAAAAATTGCTGTCTTCGGAGATGCAGAAAATATTACATTTAAGGACGCTAAGGAGTTTGGGGGCTCCGTTTTCCAACAGCTTGATGAAAGCTATGACTACCTTGCATTGTGTAATCGCACTGTCTCTACCTTTCGGGGATTGGAGCGAATCGATAAGCAAGACTATCCAGAGGAGGCTATCCGTGAGGCTTTGCTAAACGCTATTGTTCACAGAGATTATAGCTTTAGTGGGAGTATTATTATTAATGTTAACGACGCATGTATGGAATTTATTTCGATTGGCGGATTGTTGCCCGGTTTGTCAGCGGAAGACATCCGCAGCGGCATCTCCCAGCCACGGAATAGGAAACTGGCAGAGATTTTTCATCGTCTGCGTTTGATTGAATCCTATGGTACAGGGATCCGAAAAATATACGCGTTATATAAAAATTGTTCGGTACAGCCCCGTATTGAAGTGACTCCGAATACTTTCAAATTGGTGCTTCCAAATATGAATGCATTTGCTGCAACAGAAGAACAGCACAAAGCAGATGTGAAATCTACTTCCCCAGCTGTCACCCCACAGATGAGAACCGTGTTGGACTACCTCCGAGAGTATGGAGAAATATGCGATGAAGATTTGCAGGAGCTATTAAATATCAAAAAGACAAGAGCTTACCTATTGACACGCCAGATGAGTGAGGAAGGATTGATCGAGATCGTTGGTAGAGGGCCGACAAAGAAATATCGGCTGAGATGATGCCTTTCCTCCAGGAAAATCGGTGGAGTGGAATAGTCTATATGGAACATCGAACACATCAAAGATCACGTCATCCGGGTTCAAAAGTCCAAGTTCTGGACGCAACACAGAAACCTCCCGTTCTCTACCCTATAAAATGCTAACAAGCCCGCTGGAAAGTAACCCATCCAGCGGGCTGTTGCGTGACGCCACAATTATCCTCATATCTCCAAGGCAGTGTTCTGAACCAGACACCGTTTCTTATAGAATGCGATCCCATAGCAGAGGACCGAGTCATAGTCATCCTCAAATTCTTTCGCATACTGCCGGTCTTCGATTTGTTGCAGAGCCTCGGCGCAGCTCTTTTGCAAACCACCAAGCGTTTTGGCATACTTCGCCTCGAAGAGAACGACCTGCGGTCTGTCTGGGTGATAAATGACGATGTCGCTGCGCCCCTCGCCGTGTTCCCGGTTGGACTCTACCGCGCAGCCGGAACCGGCCAAGATACCGGTCAGGAACGCATGGTAAAAGTCTTCCTTATAATCATGGTAACTGATGGTCTTGTAGAGCAATTTATTGATCTCTGCGGTCAGCGTTTCCGCGTCACCGGACCACATGGCGTCAAACAAGGTGGTCAAATTCCAGGTCTGGGCGCTCTCGTCAAACCACTTTTGAATGGTCGTCTTGAAAATTTCCCGGACTTCCGCATTGGGAATGATCAGGGCGGAGGTGTCCTTTGGCAATGGGGCCGGAAGATCGTCCTCCCGAACCTGTGTCAGGTAACCAGTCAAATACAGGATGCTCCACAAGTTTTCTTCCGAAGAGTGTAAATAGTCATAGGTCAGATCTTCTTCGACCTTCTGAAGGATATACCCGCCAGACAAAAGCGTCTCTAGTTTTTGAGAAATTTTTGTTCCCCGATAGTCGATAAACGACCGGATGATGGCGTTGTCGCTGGTATTTTTCCAGTAGCTGGCGGGCTTGGCCTTTGGGTTGCGTTGGAGGTCCCGCAGGTAGTTCATCACGTCCCAGGGACAGTAGACGTCCAGGTCTCCGAAGTGATACCCATCATACCAGTTCTTAATGTCAGCAGCATGTTCCAGACAGTCTGCATCTTTGAGAATCTGATCTACATCTGCCTGGGTGAACCCAAAATATTCATTCAAGTGAGAAGACGAGATCGTATCAGAGACAAAGTTGTTGGTGCCAGTGAAGATACTTTCTTTGGCGATGCGCAGGCAACCGGTGACAACAGCGAAGCGAAGTGCATCGTTGTCTTTTAATGCCTGCATAAGGCCCTTTACCACATCCAACATCTCTGCATAGTATCCCTTGGCGCTGGCTTTGGCAATGGGAACATCGTATTCATCCAGTAAAAGAATCACAGGCTTGCCATAGTACTCCTGCATTGTAATAGTCAATAAAGCTAAACTATCCTTTATCTCTTTAACGGATGCATTTCCAGACATAATGTGCGTAATAATTTCTTTATCAAATGGATTGATTTTATCACTTTCTAACAAATACATATGTTTTTTATATAGATTTGCGAGAACGACTGTCAGCATATCATAGGCATCTTGAAAGTTCAGCCCGTCCACTTTCTTGAAGGACAAAAATAACGTAGGCCACTGATTCATCCACTCGCTGCACAGCGCTGTGTTTTTGGCTATCTCCAATCCCTCAAACATCGCCTTACTGTCCTTGCGGATGTCGAAGAAGTTGGCCAGCATACTCATGCCCATTGTCTTTCCGAAACGGCGAGGACGGGTGATGAGGGTGACTTCTGCCGTTTCCTTTTCCAGCAGGTCTGCAATAAGGCCAGTCTTGTCCACATAATAGTAATCGTAGTTCCGAATTTTAGCAAAGTCGGAAATGCCAACCGGGATCTTGAGATCATTCATCTCTATGGCCCCCTTCCAAGTCTCCGAGTTTGGTTTTATAATACCATGAAAAATCTGAGGTTACAAGCAAGAAGATACCCATCTCTGGATAGAATAAAAATTCATAGAATTTAAAAATTTTCAGCTTTCCCAAAGCATCTTTTTCTGCAAGCCTCTGCATTTTTTAGCACTCAAACGTAACGGTTTGAGTGCTTTTTTGTGTTTTTTGAACTTTATTATTGATAATATTTCCCTGTCATCTTTTCAATGATGATTTGCACCACTGCCGTACCCTTTACCATATTAGACGGCAGTTCCCGCCCTGCAAGCTGCGGTGTGTATTTCGCAACGATTGCCGACAGCACCCTTCGTTTTTCCTCTTGTATGTCAAGCAGCTTTGCCGTACCCCGCACCACTGCACTGACATATGCCGTATTGGTATCACAGGGCTTTCCATCGGGGTCAAGCAAAAATGCCCGCATTTCGTACACAGAAAAACACACGCGGGGATCGGCTTTCAAATTATCCAGTTTCTGACCGGCAGGCAAACCATGGAAGTAAATCGCACCATCCAAAAACACAAAATGGATAGGGACGCTGTACGGTGCGCCGTCCGAGTCAATCGTCGAAAGCGATCCCGTTAGACTTCTGTTCAGCAGGGCGTGGACTTCACTTTGCGGAAGCTGATGTGTTTTCATTCTGTACTGCATTTGCACTTCTCCTTTGTAAATACTGTTTGGCCTGTTCCTGTGTGAACATTGGCCAGGCTCTTCTTGCAATTCAATGAGGTCTCTTGTATTATAGCAGTAGATTGGTTCTCAGAAAAGTGCCAATTTTCATTTTTTTATCAGAACCAATTTGGAAAGGAGCTGCGCCATGTTCTATTTTGAAAAGGAAGCTGCATCTCCGCTATACCAGCAGCTTTACGAACAGCTTCGTCAGCAAATCATGGAAGGAATCCTACCCAGAGGAAGAAACCTCCCTCCCACCCGCGACCTGGCTGCCGAATACCACATCAGCAGGAACACCGTTATTCAGGCTTATCAGCAGTTGGCGGTAGAGGGCTATGTGCGCTCCGTAGCCGGATCAGGGTACTATGTGGAGGATCTGAGCCTTTTTCAGGGTTTCTATCATAGTGAACAGCCGGAAAGAACGGCCCACACACCATCAAAAAAGAGTGACAGCCTCTTTGACTTTTATTATGGAAATCTGGACTATAACTGCTATCAATCAAAGGCATGGCGGCATTGTCTGCTGGACGCCTATGACCGGATGGCAGATCAAAACACGCTTTCCTATTGTGACCCGCAGGGGTTACCCGAACTGCGCCGGGAGCTGGCGAACTACCTGCATTTTTCCCGCGGCGTTCGCTGTTGTGCAGACCAGATCATATTAACCAGCGGGCATCAATATTCTCTTTCCTTAGTTGCAAGGCTTTTCTCTGGTGGAAACTGGAAATTTGCCATGGAGGAACCTGGTTATGATGGTACGCGCACCGTCATGCAGCAGAATAGATTTTCCCCCATCCCGATTCCCTTGGAGAAGGATGGCGTTTCTATAGCGGAAACAGAGCGCCTTTCCCACACACTTTTGTATATTACGCCCTCCCATCAGTTTCCCATGGGGAGTGTGCTGCCGATCACGAAACGGCTGGCTTTGCTTCAGTGGGCGGCGAAAAGCGACAGCTATATTTTGGAGGATGACTATGACAGCGAGCTTCGCTATCACAGCCTGCCCATTCCTTCCCTTCAATCCATCGACACCAATGATCGGACGATCTATATGGGAACTTTTTCTAAGTCGCTGTCGCCGGATCTGCGGATTGCTTACCTCGTCCTACCGGAACAACTGCTTGGACGCTACCGCACTGCTTTCCCTTGTGCAAACTGTACCGTGCCATCGCTGCTTCAGGATGCCCTGATGCAATTTCTCCATAGCGGGGAGTATCAGAAGCACATCAACGCCATACGCACCCATTGCCGGAAGAAGCACGATTACATTCTGAATTACGTTCGGGAGAATCTTTCGGGACAGGCCGTCCTGTCAGGTTCAGATGCCGGACTTCATTTTATACTGACGTTGCAACATGACTTTAGAGGCAGCGACCCGATCCAGGTATTTGCAGAAAACAGGGTGAAGATTTACCCGCTATCTCCCTATTGGAATACGCCAGCCAGTTGCCCGGCAAATCAGTTCTTGCTGGGGTATGGTTCTATTTCGCTTATGGAACTGCCTCTTGCTATGGCGGCAATCCGTACCACCATAGATTGAAGGAAGCGTCCTATCATGCGTTAGTTGTCCGATTTTTATAAAATGCAATGCCACGGAACAGAAAACCAGGCGAAACAAAAAAGTCCTTCCGTTGGCGGGGATTTTCTGGTACGATAATACCAACGACCAAAACCACGACCAAACTGGGGGCGAGACCTGCCATGCTACAATTGGCTTTCTGCGACGACGACCTTTCCGAACTGCAAACCATCCAGACCCTGCTGGACCGCTACCGCGTGGCCCGAAACCAGGAGATCCGATACACGGCCTTTCAAAACGCCTGGGACCTGCTGGCCGAGGTGGAGCGGGGGACCCGGTACGATGTTCTGCTTCTGGATGTCCTCATGCCGGGGCAGAACGGCATCGAGGTGGCCGGGGAGCTGCGGCAGTACGACAACAACGTGAAGATCATTTTTCTCACCTCCTCCCCGGAGTTTGCGGTGCAGTCCTACGCCGTGGGGGCCTATTTCTACCAGCTCAAGCCCATCTGGGAGGAGAGCTTTTACCGCATCATAGACGCGGCCTTAGAAGCCTGCCACAAGGAACAGAGCGACAGCCTGATCCTCCGCTGCAAGACGGGCATCACCCGCGTGGCCCTGAACCAGCTGGAGTACTGCGAGGTCATCCACAGGACCCTCCTGCTCCACCTGGACAGCGGCAAGGTGCTGGAGAGCAGCGGGAGCTTAGATGAACTGAGCCGCCAGCTGGCCCCCTACGGCTGCTTCTACCGCCCCCACCGGTCCTATCTGGTCAACTTGGAGTATGTCCAAACCCTGTCCTACCGGGCCATCACCTTAGCCTGTCTGGCGGAGATCCCCATTCCGCGGGGGAAATACAACGAGGTCAAGTCCGCCTTCCTGGACTACGCCTTTCAGAAGGGCCAGGTGACGGTATGAGCGAACTCATCTCATTTTGCAACGACTGGGCCGTGGGCCTGTTCGGCAGCGTGCTGGCGGCCTATTTTTGCAGCGCCCTGACCACCCGGCGGAACAAGTGGATCTTCTGGGTGTCTATGACCCTGATCCCCGTGCTCCAGAGCTGGGTCTACTATCTGTGGGACGGGAGCTTCCTGCGGAAGATCTACCCTCTGCTGGTCCACCTCCCCCTGTTCCTTGTGCTGCTGTTTTTGACCCGCCGGGCCTTGTGGCCCCTCATTTCCATTTTTACGGCCTACCTCTGCTGCCAGCTGCGGCGGTGGATCGCGCTGTTCGTGATCCAGCTGCTGGGGGGCGGGGAGCTGATGCGGTGCAGCGTGGAGCTGCTGGTGACCCTGCCGCTGCTCCTGGCTCTGCTGAAATGGGCGGCCCCCACCATCGCCAATTTGGGAAACTACCCCACGAAGACCCAGTGCCTCTTCGGGTCAGTCCCCGTCATGTACTATGCCTTCGACTATCTCACGCGGGTCTATTCTGACATCTTGATCCGCGGGGAGCCGGTGGCGGTGGAGTTTATGCCCTTTCTGTGCTGCGTGGCCTACCTCGTCTTCCTGCTGCACTACTCCAAGGTCGAGCGGGATAAGATCCAGGCCGAGCAGGTCCAGAACAACATGAGCATGCAGCTGGCCCAGGCCGTGCGGCAGATCGACGCCATGCGGGAGTCCCAGGACCTGGCCAGCCGCTACCGCCACGACCTGCGCCACCACCTGCAATACGTCCTCAACTGCATCGAGAACGGCCAGGAGGACGAGGCGAAAAAATACATCTCCACCATCTGCGAGGAGATCGAGGCCCAAAGGGTCCAGCGCTACTGCGAAAACGACGCCGTGAACCTCATCCTCTCCGCCTTTGTGGGCCAGGCGAAAAAGGCCGGGGTCACCATGCAGGTGTTGGGCTATCTCTCTGACTTTATCCTGGCCTCGGACAGCGACCTGTGCGTGCTGCTGTCCAACGCCCTGGAAAACGCCCTGCACGCCTGCGCCCCCCTGGTGGAGGCGGGGCAGGACTGCGTGATCGACGTGAACTTTCACGAGCGGGGCAAGAAATTTTTCCTCCAGATCACGAACCCCTGCCAGCAGGAGAAGGTCCGCCTGGTCAAAGGCATCCCCGTGACCGACCAGCCGGGCCACGGGCTGGGGGTGCAGAGCATCTGCTCTGTGGTGGCCAAGTACGGCGGGCTGTACGATTTCTCCGTCCAGGACGGGACATTCACCCTGCGGCTGTCTCTGTGAGCACTGTCGATTCGGGACGCTTTTGGTGCGATTCGTGCCAAAGCGTCCCGTTTTTTGTGGAGAGGGAGTATCCTATGCCCATAGCACACCCCCAACACAAAACTGACAGAGAGATGAAAGGATGTTTTCCCCATGAAAAAGTTTGCATTGCTCTTGCTTTCCCTGACCCTGTGCTTCGCCCTGGCCGCTTGCGGCGGCAGCGACACCTCCGCCGACGAGCAGGCTGCGGCCGACGACACCGCCGCCAGCACGACTGCGGATGAGTCCGCTGACACCAGCGCAACCAGCGACAAGCAGACTGCCATTGACGAGTTCAACGCCACCAGCGCTGCCTTCAACGAAGTGGCCAACGCCATCAACGCCGATCCCTCCGCCTTTGACAGCGAGGTGATCGACACCATGCAGCAGATGTCCGACCTGCTCAACCAGTATCAGCAGATGCTCTCCGGCGACGACGAGTACACCCAGGAGGACCTGGATAAGATGACCGAGTGGTTCGGCCAGGTCCAGGATTGGGTCGATCAGGTCAAGGCGGAGCTGAACATCGAGTAATTCATTCCAAGCGCCCGATCGATACTATATTCAGCCATAGTATTAGGGATACAACAGAACGGCGGATGCGGGGTTCCGCATTCGTCGTTCTCTATTCTGCGAGAAATCATCAGAAAGGAAGGCAGCTTTATGACACTCATTATTGTTGCGATCATCGTCGTGGTCTTGCTCTCCTGGATCATCTCCGTCCAGCGCAGACTGGTGGCCATGGACGAAAACATCAACAACGCCATGAGCCAGATCGGCGTGCAGCTCTCCTCCCGCTTCGATGCGCTCACGGCCCTGCTGGACCTGACCAAGGGCTACGCTGCCCATGAGGCAACCACCCTCATCGAGACCATCAAGTCCCGCCGCAGCGTCATCACCGCCACCTCCACGCCCCAGGACGTGCTGAAGCAGGAGGGTGTCATTTCCGAGGCCCTGGGCCGCATCTCCATGGTGGCTGAGCGCTACCCCGAACTCAAGGCCAACGAGAACTATACCAAGTGCATGAACGCCGTGGACAGCTACGAGAAAATGGTCCGCACCAGCCGCCTCATCTACAACGACAGCGTGACCAAGCTCAATCGGGAGATCCGCATGTTCCCCGTCTCCCTGCTGGCTGCGCCCTTCGGCTTCCACGCCAGAGACTATCTGGAGGCTGTGGAGGAGAAGGCGGACATGCCCAGCATGAAGTAACGCTTCAAACCGTTTGGGAGAATTGTTATGAAACCTGCGATCATCAAGCGCTCTGCCCTGCTGCTGGCGTTGGCCTGCGTGCTGGCCCTGCTGGTGGCCCCCAGGGCGTCCGCCGCCAACCAAGTGGCAGACATCCAGATCAAAGCCGTCTTACAGGACGACGGCTCGGCCGACATCACCCAGACCTGGACGGCCACCACCGACGAGGGCACCGAGTTTTATCTCGCCTGCCGGGACAACGGCTACCTGTCCATCACGGACTTCACCGTCTCCGACGAGCGAGGGACCTATGAGCCTCTGGCCAGCTGGGACGTGGGCGCCGACTTTACCCAAAAGGCCCGCAAGTGCGGCGTGGTGGAGACCGGCGAGGGCGTGGAGCTGTGCTGGGGCATCAGCGAGTACGGCACCCACACCTACACCCTGCGCTACACCCTCCACGGCTTAGTCGGGGCCTATGACGACGCCGACGGCTTCAACTACCGCTTCATCGACGAGATGGGGACGTTCCCCACCGACGTGGAGCTGACCCTGACCAAGGCCGACGGCACGCCCCTCACCGACGCGGACTGTGACATCTGGGCCTTTGGCTACCAGGGCCAGATCCAGTTTGTGGACGACACCATCCAGGCCTGGACCGAATCCCCCCTGGAGGACAGCCAGAACATGACCGTCATGGTCGCCCTGAACAAGGGGGTCCTCCACCCGGAACGGACGGAGGAGGGAAGCTTCGAGACCGTGAAGGAGCTGGCCTTCGACGGCAGCGACTATGAAGACGAGCCCCTGACCGCGAAAGACATCTTCTATGCGATCCTAGGCGTCGTGCTCCTGTGTGCGGTCGTGGCAGCGGTCATTCTCATCGCCCGCCGGATCCACAAGGCCAAGCTGGCCCGCCTGGTGAAGCAGGCCCCGTATTTCCGGGACGCACCCAACGGGGGCAACCTGAACGTGACCCACCGCCTGGGCGTGTGCAGCAAGCAGTGCGAAGAGAGTTCTATTCTGGGGGCCTATCTCCTGCGGCTCATCAGCGACGGCTGTCTGGAGCCAGTGCAGCAGGGCCTCGCCGCAAAGGCGAAAGACACGAGCCTGCGCCTGGTCCGCCCGCCTGCGGGCAGCGCGGGCTATGAAGACGCGCTCTACACCATCCTGGAGGCGGCCGCCGGGGCTGACGGCATCCTCCAGCCCAGAGAACTGGCCCTCTTCTGCCAGCACAACTATACCCCCCTGTCCCGGTTCTTGGCCTCCTGCAAGAAGGACGCCATGCAAGTCCTGGTGCAGGAGGGCTGTCTCAAGGGTGTGGGCTGCGACAGCATCCGCAGCCTGACGGCCCAGGGCAAACAGGCGCTGAGCGAGGTCCTGGGCCTGAAGCACTTCCTGCTGGACTTTTCCCTCATCCGGGAGCGGGAGCTCCGGGAGACGCTGATCTGGCAGGACTATATGGTCTACGCCCTGCTCATGGGCATTGCCGACAAGGTCGCCCCCCAGCTCCGTCGGCTCTACCCCGACCTCCAGCCGGAGATCGACCAGTACGCCCGGCAGGCGACCTGGGCCGGGTACTACAACCACGTGATGTACAACGCCTACGAGCGCGAACGCCAGCGCCGCGAGGAAGCCCGCTCCGGCGGCAGCGGCGGCAGCGCGTCCTTTGGCGGCGGCGGCGGTTTCTCCGGCGGCGGCGGGGGCGGCACGCGGTAAAGGTGCGCCACCGGAGGCGGCGGGATTGGATAAGTGGTTCCGCGTGGTGCGTGGGTACGTTGGTACACTACGGACTGCTTGCGGAACGTAGCCCTCATTCGTCCGCTTCGCGGCCACCTTCCCCCCAGGGGAAGGCTCTGGTGACGCCGTGCAAATTTGTTATCACGTTCCTTTCATCGACCACGAAAAAAAGCCTTCCCCGAGGGGGAAGGTGGGCCGGGCGAAGCCCGGGTCGGATGAGGGCAACGGGCCGAACGGAATCGGTTGTGTACTAAGGCGACACCGCACTATGCGGTACCACGAATGAAATCATCTGGCTCCGCCAGACACCATTTTTATCTCACAAGGAGTGAATGTATCATGGGATTATTTGCAAAACGCCCGCCCTGCCCCATTTGCGGCGGGAAAGTCAAGGGCCTGCTGACCTGGAAGGTCGGCGGGGAAAAGGTCTGTGACGACTGCTACGGTTTCGTGGACCTGCCGGACAAGATGGTCGACACCATGTCCATCGAAGAATTCAAGCAATACATGGTCTTCCGGGACGAAAACGATGTGCTCCGCCAGGAGTTTCAGGAGACCCAGCGGATCGACTTTGGCTGGCTCGACACGAAGTTCCTCTTTGACATGCCCCATCGCTACCTCTGCATGGACAAGCACCTGAAGAAGACCATCTTCGAGGGCGGCCAGATCAAATCCTTCGTCATCCGGGAGGACAGCATGCCCCTCTATGAGGGCAGCGCCAACGGCCTGCGCAAGCACGAGAGCGGCGTCCCCGCGCAGGTGGCGGCCATGGCCCCGCAGATCCAGCAGCTCGTGTCCCAGAAGCAGTTTCAGCGGAACATGGAGCGCCTGGTCGATAAGATGGACGACGGCAAAATGAACCACAGCACGGGCTACTATAACGACTTTGTGGATATCGCGGCCCCGTTTAAGAACTTTATCCTCGAGATCCGGTTCGACCACCCCTACTGGAAGACCTTCACCGCGGACACCCCCGGCCCCACCTTCGACAGCACCGAGCCCAACGCCGGAGATTACTTAAACGCCTACCGGGAAAAAGTGCAGACGTTGGACCAGTTGGCAACGGCCCTCATGGCCATCGCTTTCCCCGGCGCAAAAGTGGAGCAGGTAGCTGCTGCCGGAGCTCCCGGCCAGCCCGCCGTGACCGGCACGGCTGCCGCTGCCCCCGCCACGTCGGAGGATGCCATCGAGGCCATCCAGAAGTTTAAGCGTTTGTATGAAGAGGGCGTCCTCACCGAGGAAGAGTTCGCCGCCAAAAAGCGGCAGCTTTTGGGTATCTGACCGCCCCACGATTTTTCCGTAGGGGCCGCAGACCCCTGCGGCCCGAACTGGTTGCGTTGTGCGATTTGCCGTTACATGGAGCTACCCTTCCCGCGCGGGCCGCAGAGGTCTGCGGCCCCTACAAGGGAACCGGCAACGTATCATCATGAATCGAGAGAAAAGGAGAGAACCCACCATGAAAAAACGCATGTTATCCCTCCTCCTGGCCCTGGGGATGGGCCTGTCCCTGGCCGCCTGCGGCGAGACGGAGACGACAGACGTCCCCAGCAAAGCCCCCGCCGGGGACGGCAGCTGGGCCGTGTACTGGTACCTCTGCGGCAGTGACCTGGAGACCAACTACGGCTGCGCCACCACCGACCTGAACGAGCTGCTGGAAGTCCAGCTGCCCGAAAACGTCACGGTGGTCATCGAGACCGGCGGCGCAGCTGAGTGGCAGAACGACCAGGTGGACGCCTCGAAGCTCCAGCGCTGGGTCTACACCAGCGACGGCCTGGAGCTGGTGGACGAGCAGGACACCGCCGACATGGGCGATGCCCAGACGCTCCAGGACTTCCTGGAATTTGCCAGCGAGAATTATCCCGCCGACAAGACCGCCGTCACCTTCTGGAACCACGGCGGCGGCTCCGTCAGCGGCGCGGCTTTTGACGAGCTGCACGACTACGACTCCCTGGATCTGACGGAGCTCTACCAGGCCTTCAACGCCGTCTGGCCGGCGGACAAAGAAAACCCCTCCCTGGAGCTGGTGGGCTTTGACACCTGCCTGATGGCCACCGTGGACGTGGCCGCTACCTTCCAGAACTTTGCCAAGTATCTGGTGGCCTCGGAAGAGACCGAGCCGGGCAACGGCTGGCTCTACTCCGGCTGGGCGGGCGCTCTGGCCGAGAACCCCGCCATGGACGGCCAGGAGCTGGGCACCGTCATCTGCGACACGTATTATGAGGGCTGCCAGGAGGCCGGCACCGAGGACCAGACCACCCTGTCCCTCACCGACCTGACCCAGCTCACCCCTCTGCTGGACGCCTATGAGGCCTTTGGCCAGGAGGCCCTCACCGTGGCCGCCCAGGACCCCGCCTTCTTCGCCGAGCTGGGCCGCGCCGCCGCCCAGAGCGAGAACTACGGCGGCAACACCCGTGAGCAGGGCTTCACCAACATGGTGGACCTGGGCGACCTGGCCCGGAAGAGCAGCGATCTGCTGGACTCTGCCCAGGCCGTCACCGATGCGCTGAGCGACTGCGTGCTCTATCAGGTGGGCGGCATCTACCGCGCCCAGGCCTCCGGCCTGAGCTGCTACTACTCCTACAACGGCGACACGGATGATCTGGACGCCTACACCCGCGTGGGCACCGGCCAGGCCTTTAAGTCCCTGTATACCTACGAGCTGACCGGCCAACTGGACGAGAGCGAGGTCCAGGACCTCCCCGGCATCCAGGAATTGCAGGACGTGGTCACCCTGAAGGACGTGAACTGGGACGACGCGCCCCTGGACCTGAACGACGACGGCAACGCCGTTTTGACCCTCGGCCCCCAGGCCAACGATGTGCTGGCCAGCATCGGCTTCTCCCTGATGTATGTGGACGAGGAAAACGACCAGATGCTCTACCTGGGCACCGACAACGACATGACCGCCGACTGGGACAACGGCGTCTTTTACGACAACTTCCGCGGCGTCTGGGGCGCCATCGACGGGCACATCGTTTATATGGAGCTGTCCTATGAGGGCGACGACTACAACCTCTACTCCGTGCCCATCCTGCTCAACGACGAGGAGTACAACCTGCAAGTGGCCTACAACTTTACTGACGAGGCCTGGAGCATCCTGGGTGCGGCCAAGGGCCTGGACGCGGACTCCGGCATGGCCAGCAAGGAGCTGCGCCTCCTGGAGGCCGGGGACAAGATCACCACCATCTGGATGGCGGCCTCTTACAGCGGCGACGACGACTTTGAGATGTACGCCGCCGAGGAGCTGACCGTCACCGACAGCACCAGCTTCGGCGAAGCCGAGCTGCCCGATGGCAGTTACGCCATGGTTTTTGAGATGTGGGACGCCATGGGCAACGACGCCTGTTCCGACGCCGTGACCTTCGACTGCGAGAACGGCGAGATCTGGACCACCGTTTACGAGTAATTTGATACGGATGCAAGCAGCCCCGGAGCGTTTTAAGAATACGCTCCGGGGCTGCTCTGCGTGGTTCTATTTTGTGACCCCGTAGCGCCGGCCCAGCGCCGCCACCCGCTGCGCCCAGCGGAAGTGGGTCTGATACTCGTTCATCCGCGTGCCCTCTGTGCTGGGGGCTACGAGACAGGGATCATCCCAGGCGAGGATGTGTTTCGCATCCGCATAGTCGGCGGGGGAGACTTGAAGGGACTGGTTCACGATGGGGATTTGTTTGGGGTGGATGACCGTCTTGCCGACAAAACCATTCAGCCGGTCCAAGGCGCACTCCTGCGCCAACCCCTCCGCCCAGCCGGGGCCGTCATAATACTCCCAGACCGGCCCGGCCACAAGATAGTCCGGGGCAAAGGTGGTGAGCAGATCGGTCAGTACGTCTGCCACCGGGCGCAGGTCATAGATCGTGTGCCTTGGGTCCCGGCGCAGGCCGAAGACATGGCAGAGGTCGTTGCCGCCCACCCGGATATTGAGGATGCACTCGCGCAGCGCGTCCAGCTGGGCCTTGACCTCCGCCAAAGCCGCGTGGCGGGTGTGGAGGGGGAGCATCGACGGGGCCTCGAAGACGGGCATATAGAAGTAATCCAGCCCATCCGCCTGCAAGTCTCGAATAACGGCGCAGTAGGCTCCGCATGTTTCTATAAAAAATTTGGGCAGAATAAACCCGGTGAGCAGGGGACGGTACTTCCCATACGCCCGCCCCAGCCGGGCCAGCTGCTCCGGCGAGCGCACCCGGACGAAGGTCAGGGGGCGGTAAAACGTCTCCTGCCGGGCGGCATCTGTGAGGTCGTGCAGGGTTTGTTCCACGGCCTGCTCTGCCGCCGCCAAGGCATCGGCCCGCACCGTGTCCTCCAGGCACAGGGCCAGGGAGAAGGGGCGCGGCAGGCGCTCCGCCGCCACTGCCTGGGCGACGGTGTGGTGGGCGTTGGCGGGGCAGTAGAGCAGAGCGCCCACGTCGTATCCGCTGATGTCCTGGGGCATGGGGGAAGCACCTCGTTTCCGACTGAGATAAATACCATTGTATCACACACGGTGGCATTGACAAGCAGAAAAATGCGAAACACGCGCAAGCGAGGGATTTTGTATTGAAAGCGGAGGAAAGAAATGGTATACTATATCCTGTTAAAGTATCAAAAGTGAACAGGATGACCAACGGCATGTTTCAATTAGGACGGATCGAAAAACTGCATGACTATTTCAGTGCGTGTTCTCGCCGCCGGGAACAAGCTGTCTTTTTTTATCGCGTGGCGGGGTACAGCGGGGAGGTTGCGGCCTTTTTGACCCAGTATGACCAGGCCGCCCGCACCAACGGCGTGGTCATCGAGGGGCGCATCCCTAACCCGGACCCCAAGCAGCTGGACTACCTGGCGGAGATGATGGGCAGCGACTTTCAGCTGGACGCGGGCTTTCTCACCCAAAAGCTGACCCGCTGGCTGCCCCGCCTGACCGGGGCCCAGCGAGAGGCCGTGGTGACCGCCATGACGGCGACCTTACAGGACTTGCAGGCCCACGGGAAAAACGAAAACATGCTCCGCAACGCCTACATCAAGTACATGTGCTGGCTCTACTATAAGTTCGAGCGCATCTTAGGCCGCCTGGGCGGGGACGAGCTGCCGAAGATCCTATATGACGGCACGGTGAGCAGCTATGAATTGCAGCTCCTGGTGATCCTGGCCCGCGCCGGGGCGGACATCGTCCTGCTGGAGCGGGCGGGGGACGCGGGCTACCTCCGCTGTGACCCCACGAGCCAATATGCCCAGCTCTATCAGGCCCCCGGTCTAACGCCCTTCTCGGCAGACTTCTCCCTGCGCCAGCTTCGGGAGCAGGGCCGGCAGCAGGCCGAGCGGCAGAAGCTCTACGGCGCCCCGGCGGGCATCGCGCCCTGCACCAACGCCTGGATGAAGACCCCGGACGTAAAAGAGATCCTCACGGCAGTCCGGGCCAGAGGGGACGACCCCAAATTATTTTACAACGCCTTTGTCGTGCAGTACGGCGTGGAGGACAAATTGCTCTTCCCCAGCGACATGGTGGCGTTTTACCAACAGCTCAAGCGGGAGGGGAGAAAGGTCTGCCTGGAAAACGGCCGCTTGCCGCCCCCCACCCCGGAGGAGATCGCCGCCGTCCGGCGGCGGAACCACCAGACCGCCGAGCAGCTGGCGGCGGACCTGGCCGCAAATCTGCAATACCCCAACAACCAGCAGCTGCAAACGCTGATGCGGCAGGCCTTCCTGGACGTGGTCCTGGAGGAAGACAAGACCGTGGGCGGAAACCTCAACCGCCTGCTGAATAAGGCCGTCTATCTGGTGGCCTGGATGAAGCGATACCAGAAAGACCTGTTCCAGAACTGGCAGGCCCCGGAGGTCGGCGTCTTCCTCCTCTTTGGCGCTTGCTCCGGGGACAACGAGGCGCTCTTCCTGCGCCTGCTGGCGAAGCTGCCGGTGGATGTGCTGGTTTTGCTGCCGGATCTCAACGCCCCCTGCGTGCTGAAGGACCCGGCGCTGCTGGACCTGCACAAGGAACATTCCCTGCCCATGACCGACTTTCCCGTGGAGCCCTCCCAGATGCGGGTCCGCACGGCGGCCTACCAGGCCGAGCGGGAGATGGACAGCATCCTCTATCAAAACACCGGCCTCTACCGGGCCAAGCAGCACCAGAAGGCCGAGGCCGTGACCCTGCAGACCATGTACGAGGAGATCGGCCTGCTCTGGGACCAGGAGCTGAAATACCGCCCCGGCTTTGCCGCCGAGGGGGACACGGTGACGGTCCCGGTCCTGCTGGAAAAGATCTGCGGCATCAAGGACGGGCCGATCCTGCCATACTGGCTGGAGATCAAGAAGCTGGTCACGCCGGAGACGACGCTGGTCACGAAGCTCCCCTGGCAGACGGGGCTGGAGGCCAACCCCATGAAGCCCTACGCCACGCAGTTTTTGCGGCAGGGCCGGCTTCAGCGGGAGAAGATCAAGCAGCACAAAGACTATCCCTACGGCATTTTGCGACCGGAGATCCAAGACTACCTGCTGGACAAGCTGCAAGTTCTGTTAGACGAGAAGCTCATCGCCGGAACGTATCAAAACGGCACGGAGTACACCATCGTCTCGACGATCCTGGGCCTGCCGAAGGACCTGCTGCGGCGCATCCAGAACTTCGACTTTACCAAGAAAAACCCCAAGCTCATCATCATCAGCACCACGGAGGAAACGCTGTCGCTGGAGGACAGCATCTTAGTGGCGTTTCTGAATTTGGTGGGGTTCGACATCTTATTCTTCGTCCCCACAGGATACCAAAGCATCGAGAAATACTTCCAAAAGCCGTTTGCCAACGAGCATCAATTGGGCCCCTACCGCTATGACCTGCAGGTGCCCGATTTTCGGACCCTGCATGAGGGAGGAAAAAGCTCGATCAGAAAATTATTCGGAAGGAGTTTTTAAGCCATGGGATTGGATTTTACAAAGCCCGCCGCCAGCCCGGCCCCGGCGGACCAGAACACCGCGACCCCCGCAGTCCAGGAGGAGACCTATCCCCAGTATAACATCGTGGCCGACCGCCAGCAGATGGACCAGACCCTCACCGGCTCCCAGGAAGTGGACGAGCTGGCCAGCAAGATCGAGGTGTATAACTTAGAGACCATCGTTTCCTTCGGCGCGGAGGCCGCGGACGAGATCTCCAAGTGCTCCGACGTGATCCTCAACGGCATGGACATGAGCCAGCTGGACAACTCCAGCGTCATGCTCAACACCCTGGCCAAGATCATGGATAAGTTCGACATCGAGGAGCTGAAGGACAACCCCGGTCTCTTCAACAAGCTCTTCGGCAACCTGCGCAAGCAGCTGGACAAGATCCTCAACAAGTACCACACCATGGGCGATGAGGTGGACAAAATTTACGTCCAGCTCAAACAGTATGAGAGCGAGATCAAGCATTCCAACCGCAAGCTGGAGGATATGTTCCAGGCAAACGTGGGCTATTACCATCAGCTGGTGAAGTACATCCTGGCCGGTGAGCAGGGCTGCCGGGAGCTGGAGGCCTACATCGCCCAGCGCCAGGCCGACCTGGAAAGCACCGGGGACAACGCCATTCAGTTCGAGCTGGCCTCCCTGAACCAGGCCCTCATGATGCTGGAGCAGCGCACCCAGGACCTGCGGACGGCCGAAAACGTGGCCATGCAGTCTATCCCCATGATCAAGACCATGCAGTTTAGCAACATGAACCTGGTGCGGAAAATTAACTCCGCCTTCATCGTCACCCTGCCTGTCTTCAAGCAGGCCATCGCCCAGGCCATCATGCTCAAGCGCCAGCGCATCCAGGCCGAGGCCATGTCCGCCCTGGACGCCAAGACCAACGAGATGCTCATCCGCAACGCCCAGAACACCGCGGAGCAGTCTAAGATCACCGCCCGCCTGGCCTCCGGCAGCTCCATCAAGACCGAGACCCTGGAAAAGACCTGGCAGACCATCGTCTCCGGCATCGAGGAGACGAAGCAGATCCAGGAGAACGCCCGGAAGCAGCGCATCGAGGACCAGAAGAAACTGGAAGCCATCAAGGACGATTTCAACAAGCGCTTTAGCGGGGCCTTGAAGTAAGGCACCCCAAACGTAGAAAAAGGGAGGAAAACCTATGCCGATCAACCTGACAAAAGGACAGAAAGTCGACCTGACCAAGGGCACCCCCGGCCTGACCAAACTCATGGTGGGCCTGGGCTGGGACGTGAATGCCTTTGACTCCGGCTATAACTTTGACCTGGACGCCTCCGCGTTCATGGTGGGCAGCAACGGCAAGTGCCCCACCGAGAAGGAGTTCATCTTCTACAGCAATTTGGAGCACCCCAGCGAATCCGTCAAGCACATGGGCGACAACCTCACCGGCGAGGGCGAGGGCGACGACGAGCAGATCGAGGTCGATCTGTCCAAGGTCCCTGCCAACATCGAGCGGATCGCCTTCACCGTCACCATCTACGACGCCGACGTGCGCCGCCAGAACTTTGGCCAGGTGCAGAACGCCTATATCCACATCCAGGACATGGTCTCCGGCGCCGACCTCATCCGCTATGACCTGGGCGAGGACTTCTCCATTGAGACGGCCATCGTCGTCGGGGAGCTGTACCGCCACAACGGCGAGTGGAAGTTCAACGCCATTGGCAGCGGCTTCCAGGGCGGTCTGGCCGCCCTGTGCGGCCACTATGGCATCGAAGTCGCTTGAGCGCAGACACAAAAGGAGTAATACACTATGCCGATCAGTTTGAAAAAGGGGCAGAAAGTCAGTCTGTCCAAGGAAAACCCCGGTCTGACCAAGGTCCTGGTGGGCCTGGGCTGGGACGTGAACGCCTTTGACACCGGCGGGTCCTTCGACCTGGACGCCGCCGCCTTCCTGCTGGGCGAGAACGGAAAAATTACCCGCACGGAGGACTTCGTCTTCTATGGCAACCTCCAGCACCCCTCCGGGGCCGTGGAGCACCTGGGCGACAACCTCACCGGCGAGGGCGACGGGGACGACGAGCAGATCAAGGTCGATCTCTCCCTGGTCCCGGAGAACATCCAGCGCGTGGCCTTCACCGTCACCATTTATGACGCGGATGTGCGCCGCCAGAACTTCGGTCAGGTCAACAATGCCTTCATCCGCATCGTGGACGAGAGCAACGGCCAGGAGATCCTGCGCTATGACCTGGGGGAGGACTTCTCCATCGAGACCGCCGCAATTTTTGGCGAGCTCTACAAGCACAACGGCGAGTGGAAGTTCAACGCCATCGGCAGCGGCTATCAGGGGGGCCTGGCGGCCCTGTGCGCCAACTACGGCGTGGAAGTGGAAGACTGAGCCGGCGCAGAGCGCCGGAAAAAGGAGGCGTTTCCCATGGCCATCAGCCTGGAAAAGGGAAAGAAAGTCAACCTGCGCAAGCAGGAAAAAGTGGGGTTGGGCGAGATCCTCGTGAACCTCAACTGGAACAGCAAGCCGGCCAAGAAGGGCTTTCTGGGCAGCCTCTTCGGCGGCGGGAGCAAGCCCATCGACCTGGATCTGGGTTGCCTGTACGAGCTGAAAAACGGCAGGAAGGGGACCGTCCAGGCCCTGGGCAATGCCTTTGGGTCCTTGCAGCAGGAGCCGTACATCGCCCTGGACGGCGACGACCGCACCGGGGCCGTGGCCACGGGCGAGAACCTGCGCATCGACGGCAACCACATTGCCGACATCAAGCGCGTGCTGGTCTACACCTATATCTATGAGGGCGTGGCCAACTGGCAGCAGGCCGACGCCGTGGTCACCATTCGCTATCCCGGCGCGGAGGACCTGGTGGTGAAGATGGACGACTACCAGTCCAACCAGATCATGTGCGGCCTGGTCCTGCTGGAGAACGTGAATGACGAGACCTTCAGCGTGGAAAAGATCGTGCAGTTCTACCGGGGCCACCAGGCGCTGGACCAGGCCTTTGGCTGGGGCATGCGCTGGACCCCCGGCCGGAAATAAGGAGGAACAACTATCATGGCGATCAGCCTGCAAAAGGGACAGCGCGTGAGCCTGTCCAAGGAAAGCAAAGAGGGTCTCGACCGGGTCATCGTCGGCCTGGGCTGGGACGAGGCCAGGCAGCCCCAGACCAAGGGCTTTTTGGCCAGCCTGTTCGGCGGCGGAGAGCCGCAGGCCATCGACTGCGACGCCTCCGCCCTGCTGCTGCAGGGCGGCAAGCTCCGCAACTGGAAAGACGTGGTCTACTTCGGTGCCCTGCGCCACGGCTCCGGGGCCGTCCAGCACATGGGCGACAACCTCACCGGCGCGGGGGAGGGGGACGACGAGCAGATCGTCATCGAGCTGGACAAAGTCCCCGCCCAGTATGACCGCATCGTCGTGGTCGTGAACATCTTCCGGGCAGAGGCCCGGCACCAGCACTTTGGGATGATCGAAAACGCCTTCATCCGCATCGTGGATGCCCGGAACAACCAGGAGCTGTGCCGCTTCAACCTCTCGGAGCACTACGACGGGATGACCGCCATGATCTTTGGCGAGGTCTACCGCCACGGCAATGAGTGGAAGTTCAACGCCATCGGCCAGGCCACCACAGACCCTAGTTTGCAAGCGCTGAGTAAGCGTTACCAATAAAGCAATGACCCGGAGAAAGAGGAAGGGGAGACGCTTCCTCTTTTTCCAAGCGCACAAAAAGGAGAAAAACACACCATGCACTTTAACGGTTTGAACGACCAGGAAGTGGAGCAATCCCGCAGAACCAACGGCAGCAACGCCATCCCGGACTCGGAGCCGACGACTTTCTGGGCGGAATTCAAGGAGACCTTTGGCGACCCCATGATCAAGATCCTGCTGGCCATCGCCGCCATCATGATCATCATGTTCGCCTTTGGCTACTCCGACATCTACGAGCCGGTGGGCACCATTGTGGCCGTCCTCATCGTGGCCGTGGTCAGCGCCAAGACCGGCGTGGCCAGCGACACGAAATACCGGCAATTAAAAGATTCCACGAAGAAAGACCAGTGTAAAGTCTATCGCAACGGCGTCATCACCGTCATCGACGTGGATGACGTCGTGCTGGGCGACAAGGTCCTGTTACAATCCGGCGATAAAATCCCCGCTGACGGTATTTTGATTGCCGGCGACCTGCGCGTGGACAACTCCGCCCTGAACGGCGAGGCCGAGGAATGTTCCAAGACCGCCGCCGCCGAGGGCACGAAGCTGGCCGATGACATCACCGGCGATACGTTTGTCGATGCCCACTCCCTCTTCCGGGGGGCCGTCCTGTTCGACGGCGAGGGCGTGATGGACGTGCAGAAGGTCGGCCTTGCCACCATGATGGGCAAAATGGCCGAAGAGATGCAGGAGAACGAGCCGGACTCCCCCCTGAAGGTGAAGCTGGCCAAGCTGGCCAAGCAGATCTCTACCTTCGGCTATATCGGCGCCATTGTCATCGCCGTCATGTACTTTGGCTACTTTATCCTGCAAGCCGGCGGCTTCGGGCCTTATTTTGCGGCGTCCCCGGCAGATATCATCAAGGATGTCGTTGAGGCGGTGTCCCTGGCTGTCGTCATCATCGTCTGCGCCGTGCCGGAGGGCCTGCCGCTGATGATCTCCCTGGTGCTCATGCAGAACACCAGCAAGATGCTGGACCACAACGTGCTGGTCCGCAAGGCCGAGGGCATCGAGACCGCCGGTTCCCTGAACATCCTGTTCAGCGACAAGACCGGTACCATCACCAAGGGCCAGCTGGAGGTCGTGGAGTTCTTCACCGCCGACGGCCTGACCATCCCCCTGGAGGAGCTGAGCCAGCACGGGAAGATCAAGGGCCTGCTCGACCTGGCCATCGGCAAGAACACGCAGTCCATGTTTGACGCGGACGGCCGCGTGATCGGCGGCAACGCCACGGACCAGGCCCTGGTCAAGTTCCTGGGCAAGGACAGCATGGCCCAGCTGGAGGGCGTGTGCAAGACCGTCAAGGTGCAGGGCTTTAACTCCACCAACAAGTTCAGCCAGGTCTATCTGGGCGACATGGGCAAGACGCTGTATAAGGGTGCCCCGGAGCGCCTGCTGGCCACGGCGAAGAAGTACCTGGGCCTGAACGGAGAGATCAAGGATCTGGACCCCAAGGTCCTGGATGCCAAGATCGTGGAGCTGGCCGACAAGTCCATGCGCGTGCTGGCCTTTGGCTACTCCGAGCAGGCCATGGTCGAGAATAAGATCCATGAGGACGTGGTTTTGATCGGCTTCGTGGGCATCCGGGACGACGTGCGCCCTGAGGCCAGAGAGGCCATTGCCGAGGTGCGGCAGGCAGGCATCCAGGTCGTGATGATCACCGGCGACCGCCTGGAGACTGCCGTTGCCATCGCCAAGGACGCGGGCCTGTACCACGGCGGCGACGAAGTCGCCCTGACGTCCGCCCACCTCAACGAGCTGTCTGACGAGGAAGTGAAGGAGATCATTCCCCGCATCCGGGTCATTGCCCGCGCCCTGCCCACGGATAAATCCCGTATGGTCCGCCTGTGCCAGGAGATGAATCTCGTAGTCGGCATGACCGGCGACGGCGTGAACGACTCGCCCGCCCTGAAGCGGGCTGACGTGGGCTTCGCCATGGGCAGCGGCACCGAGGCCGCGAAAGAGGCCGGCAAGATCATCATCCTGGACGATAACTTCAAGTCCATCAAGGATGCCATCTGGTATGGCCGGACGATCTACCATAACATCCTGAAATTCTGTAAGTTCCAGCTGGTCATCAACGTGGCCGCTGTGGTCGTCAGCGCCATCGCCCCCTTCTTCGGGGTGGAGGAGCCGCTGAAGGTCACCCACCTGCTCTTCGTGAACCTGGTCATGGACGGCCTGGGGGCCATCATGCTGGGCAACGAGCCGGCTCTTGCGCGGTATATGAGGGAAAAGCCCCGCCGCCGGGACGAGAGCATCATCAGCAAGCCCATGATGGGGCAGATCCTGACCATGGGCCTGTGGCTGACTGTGCTGAGCTTCCTCTTCCTGAAGCTGCCGGTGTTTGACCGCATCTTCCCTGTGCATGAGGAAAAGCTCACGGCCTACTTTGTCCTCTTCATTTGGAGCGCCCTGTTTAACGGCTTCAACGTGAGAGACGACGGCTTTGGCATCTTCCGCGGGCTGAACCAGAACACGGGCTTTATGAAGGTCTTTGCCATCATCGCCATCGTGCAGGCGGCGATCGTCAACGCACCGCTGATCCCGTTCCAGGTCTTCACTTGGATCGGCGACATGTTCAGCTGTGTGCCCTTCCCGCCCCTGGGCTGGGCGGTGGTCATTGTGCTGGCCTTCACCATGATCCCGGTGGACCTCATCCGCAAGGCGGTCACCAAGCAGGAGAGCCACGATCTGATCGAGCAGTCCAAATAAAGTTTCCAATATCCTCGCAGGAACGGGGCCTTCAAGACGGTGTTTTGAAGGCCCCGCTGTGCTAGGTCATGCTCTGCGGACAGGAGGTCTTATGCCAAGCTACACGACAAGTTACACGAAAGAAACGACCCTTCGGGTCGCCAAACGCTATCGGAACGCCAAGCGGGCCTATCTGCTGGTCAACCCCTTGCAGGCCAAGCACATGCCCGTCTCCCCGACGGAGGCCCTGACCATGATGCGGACTTTGGGGGAGGGGCTGCGGCAGGAATTTCCGGGGGCGAGGCTGGTCCTCAGCTTTGCCGAGACGGCCACGGCCCTGGGGGCCGCGGTGGCCAGTCGGCTCGGCCCGGACTGCGCCTTCCTCACCACCACCCGCGAAGCCGGGGAAGGGCCTGGCTGGGTCCGTTTTTTGGAGGAGCACAGCCACGCCGCCGAGCAGAAGCTCTGGGGCGGGGACCTCGACGCCCTGCTGCAAAAAACAGACACGGTCTTGTTCGTAGACGATGAGATCTCTACCGGCAAGACCCTGCGGAATATGGTCGCCCAGCTCACCCGGCGCTGGCCGGCGCTGGGGGAAAAAACGCTGGTGGCGGCGTCCCTGCTCAACCGGGTCACACCGGAGCAGGAGGAAGCCCTGGCCGACGCGGGGATCACCTGCCGCTGCCTGGTCCGTCTGCCCCAGGAGGATCACACGGCCCAGGTGGCGGACTGGACGGTCACGGAAGCCCCGCCGGCAGTGCCCCAAAACCTCTCGTTTCGACAAGAAACGCTGCCCGGTGAGGGGCTGTTGGACCCGCGGAAAACGCTGCGCATCGGGGCCTATGACAGGAGCTGCCAGGCCCTTGCCGAGGCCATGCTCTCCCGCGCCCTTGGGCCGGTGGACACGCTGGGGAAGACCCTGGTCCTGGGCACGGAGGAGTGCATGTACCCGGCGCTGCGCTTGGGCGAGAGGCTGGAACGGCTGGGGGCCGAGGTCTGCTGCCACGCCACCACGCGCAGCCCCATTGGGCTGTGCGATGCGCCGGGCTACCCCATCCGGTCCGGCTGGAAGCTACCCAGCTTTTACGAAGAGGAACGGACAACCTATGTTTATAATTTGAAAGAATATGATACGGTCATCGTCGTCTCCGACACGAAAAAAACAGACCTCCGGGCGATCCAGGCCCTGGCGTCTGTCTTGACCTGCAAGCAACTGATCTACACACAGGGGGAAGGCTATGTTTGGAACCTATCGAAGGGATGACGTGACGCTGCTGCTCAAGGACATCACCGGCCAAATCGAACCCTTGGGCACCCAGGCGCGGGAGCGAAAGATCCAAAGCGGCACGCCCTATTATGAGATGCTCCCCATCGAGTACGAGCCGACCCCGGCCTATCTCCACGCCTATCAGGATGCGCTCACCCGCTACGCGGGCATCACGGCGGAGGCCGTGGGGTCCGTGGCGCGGCAGATTTGGGAGCAGAAGGGGGACAGAACTGCCCTCGTCTCCCTGGCGCGGGCGGGGACGCCGGTGGGGATCCTCGTCAAGCGCTATCTCAAGACCTATTACCAAGCCAACGTGACCCACGCGAGCGTCTCCATCATCCGGGGGCAGGGGATCGACGAGAACGCCATGGCTTGGCTCCTGGAACGCCACGCGCCGGAGGACCTCCAGTTCGTGGACGGCTGGACGGGGAAGGGGGCCATTCAGGGCCAGCTCGTCCAGGCCATGCGGGCCTACCCCGGCGTCAGCCCCGGCCTGGCCGTGCTGTCGGACCCGGCCTGTCTGGCGGAGAAATGGGGGACGCGGGAGGACTTTCTCATCGCCAGCTCCTGCCTCAACTCCGTCGTCTCCGGTCTGCTCAGCCGGACGGTCTACCGCCCGGATCTCATTGGCCCTCAGGACTTTCACGGCGTGGTGTTCTATGACCAATGGCAGGACCGGGACCTGACGTACCAGTTCATCGACCGGATCGAGGCCCACTTCCGGCCCCCCAGGCAGACCCTGCCCCCGCCCGGCCCACAGACGGACTTGACGGCGGCAGAGGAGGTGGCGCAGATCTGCCGGGTCTTCGGCGTCCGGGACCGCAACCTCGTCAAGCCCAGCATCGGGGAGGCCACCCGTGTGCTCCTGCGGCGGATGCCCTGGAAGATCCTCGTCCACAGCCTGGACGATGAGGCCCACCTGGGCCACCTCTACCAGCTGGCGCGGGAGAAGCAGGTCCCGCTGGAGGTCTACCCCCTGGTGCATTACCGGGCCTGCGGGCTGATCCGGGAGATGGCGGACGCATGAGAAACGAAAAACTCTTATTCGCCAGCGACCTGGACAACACCCTGCTCTTCTCCCACAAGCACGCCCAGGCGGGGGATGTGTGCGTGGAGTATCTGGACGGCAAGGCCCAGGGCTTTTTTCCCCCCGGCGTCATCCGGGGCCTGGCGCAGATCAACCGGACCATGCGCTTTGTCCCGGTGACGAGCCGGTCGATCGCGCAGTTTTTACGCATCCAATTCCCCCCCGGCTGTGTGCCAAAATATGCCCTGGTGGCCAACGGGGGCCTGCTGCTGCGCAACGGGGCAGTGGACCCGGCGTGGCAGGCCCGCTCCCTGGCGCTGGTCGCCCCCTGGCGGGGGGAGCTGGCAAAGGCGGGGGAGCTACTGGCGCAGGTCCCCCTGCCCCTGCGGGCGCGGATGGTAGACGATCTCTATCTCTTCGCCGCCTGCGACAGCCCGGCGGAGGCCGCCCAGGCGCTGGCCCACGTGCAGGGCAGGACACGGCTCACGGCGGAGCTGTCCGGGCGGAAGCTCTACTTCTTCCCGCCGGGGCTGAGCAAGGGGGACGCCCTCGTGCGCCTGCGGGAGCAATTTGCCCCGGCGCGGGTGCTCTGCGCGGGGGACAGCGGGATCGACGTCCCCATGCTGGAACAGGCCGACGTGGCCATCGTGCCAAAGCGCGGGATGGTGGCGGGGGGCGTGGTCTGGGATGGCCGGGGGCGGTTCTCGGAGTTCGTCGTGGAAAAGGTGGCCGCCTTTGGCGGCGGGATCTGATGGGTGGTTCCGTGTCGTGCCGTGTTGTCTTGGTACACTACGGCTCTGTTGCGGGACGTGGCCCTCATCCGTCTGCTTCGCAGCCACCTTCCCCCCAGGGGAAGGCTTTTTTGGTGGTACCACCCTGACAGAGCCTTCCCCGAGGGGGAAGGTGGGCCGGGCGAAGCCCGGGTCGGATGAGGGCAACCTACCGCAAGCACTCCGCCGTGTACTAACGTACCCCCTCCCCCGCAGAACCACGAAAAAAACGCTTGACAAATCCCCTGGTTTCGTGTATGATAATTGCGAAAAAAGATGCAGTCGCTTTTCCGACGGCATCTCAAACGATAATAGCAAACCCGGCGAAAGCCGGCGACGCAAAGCTATAGGGCCTTACCCCCGCAGAAAACAGGGTCTCCTGTTCGGGGCTGGCAGCCAGTTACCGAAAGGAGATCGCTGTTATGAAGCGGCTGTTTCGTTATGTCTGCGTTTTGCTCGCAGCCTTTACGCTCCTGTCCCTGGTCACCGTGGCTGGGGCTGCCGGGACCCAGGTCATTGATGCCTCCCACACCAGCGCGGGCTATGTGACCGTGAGTTACACCTCCGCCGCCCGCCTGAAGGTCGGCATCCAGTACGGCAGCGGCAAGACCGCCTACCGCGACTGCCCCAGCGGCACCACCTCCTTCGCCCTGGACCAGGGCAACGGCACCTACACCGTCAGCGTCTGCCAGAACCTCTCCGGCACCTCCTACCGGGTCGTGGCCAGCCAGACCATGCGCGTGACCATCGACAGCGCCAACGCCCCCTACCTGATCTCCACCAGCGAGGTCCCCTTCACCGCCGGCGACGCCGTGACGACCAAGGCCGCCGAGCTGTGCAAGAACGCCAAGACCGACGAGCAGAAAGTGGTTGCCATCTACAACTTCATCGCCGGCCGCTACACCTACGACCAGGCCCTGGCCGACCGGATCACCTCCGGCCAGGTCAAGAGCTACATCCCCAGCCCCACCGCGACCCTCAGCGGCACCAAGGGCATCTGCTATGACTTTGCCTCTCTGTTTGCCGCCATGTGCCGCAGCCAGAACATCCCCTGCGCCCTGACCAAGGGCTACGCCGGCAGCAGCTACCACGCCTGGAACAAGGTCAACGTGGGCGGCAAGTGGTATGCCATCGACCTGACCTACGCCGTGCTCTACCGGACCAAGACCCCCGCCACCAAGCTGGCCGCCTGCGTCTCCCCCCTGACCTACACCCACCAGAGCGACGCCCTGGCCGTCACCGCCGCGTGAGAACAAAAAAGATACACGTGAGAACAAAAAGATACATTTTCACTTCGATAATGCGAGTCGCCACAGAGAAACCCGGTGAAATGTACTTGAATTTTGCCATGAGTACGGTATAATACAACCATCAAAGGAAATCGTTCCCCGCCCCGCGGCGACCCGACGCCGCGGCAACGGGGGGATAGGGTCTCAAGCACCCCCCTAAGGTCAGGAGAACGAACATACTGCACAAACCCGATCTGTGCGTCTCGCAAGAAGTGGAAGTTTGTACAGACAAAGGCAAACCCGGCGAAAGCCGGGGACGCAAAGCCAAGGGCCTACCCGGGACGCAACCCCTATCCTTCCCCGTAAGGCAGCCGGTTACCAACACAACACTACCTTCTTCGAGCCTGCACGCTCAAAGGAGGTAATTTTTTATGTTTGAAAAGAAGAGAGGAAAGCGCTTCTTGGCCAGCGTTATGGCCCTTGTCATGCTGCTTTCTCTGGCACCTGTTGGCGCGTTGGCGGCAGACGAGCCCCCCACCACCGAGGAAAGTTCCGCCGTGACCCTGCCCGCCGACAAGGCCGACCAGAAGCCCGTCGTGACGGAAGAAACCAACACGGCAAACACTAACGAAGAAACCACGCCCCCCCCCGCAAATGAGGGTATTGCAGTATTACCTGCCAATAACAACAATACTTCCGTGGCGCTCCCTGAAACGCCCGTGATCGTGAAGCCTACGGAGGTGCTGGATCAGGCCGTTGGCGTGGATTCCGATACTTCTAAGGATAATGGGATTGCGGAGTATGGCAACACAGCCCCTTATTCTCGGATGATTGAGGTTGCAGTGTATGCAACGGACGGTTATCCTGAGAACTCTCCAGTAAATGAGGATATTGCTGAGTTGTTAGGGATTCCCTGCAAGCAGGAAGATGGCTATTACCCTATTGGTGTGATAAAGCTTGACAAAAGACTGTTGAATAAAAGAGGACCTTGTATTACAAGCAAGGAAGACTGGGAGGCCGTCAAGCAAGCAATCGGAGAAATTAAAACAGATAAATTGAAAAATAGCTACGTTGATGGCAATGTCGGAAATGTGTATGGTTCCAAAAATAAACATAATAAGATTAAAGAAAATCTTGATAAGGTTCAACCGGATCTTAATGGAACTGCTGGAAGTAAAAAAACTGCTCTATTTTATTGGGGGAAGAATAACCCTTCCAAAAATATCGAAGGCAATTACGAATACCATCTGGACTTGCGCTTTGCGTCAGTATGCTTGACTTTTGAAGGAGTCAAGGAAGATGACATGAATAACTCTTTTAAGTTGGGAGAGCGCGTCTATCTCAAGGATACGATTATTCTCAAGCCCGGCGAATCAAAGGATTTTTATTTGGAGGGTATTCCTGCGGACTATCAGATAGAAGGTTATTATAGTGATAAGAGTTTACAGAATGAATATAACTTTTATCAGAAAGCAGAAACAAGTGCTACAATCTATGTAAAGCTTGTGCGGAAACCTGTTACGATTACCTATGATTTGAATGATGGCACCTCAGCAGAGTACCCCAATAAGGCTTCTGTTGTTTTCGAGAATCAGATTGTTAAAACAAGTCTCCCGACGATTAATGATCCAGTGCGTGAAGGTTATGAGTTTGTAGGTTGGGAAAAAGACGGACGGGTTTACTCGAAGAGTGATCTCGATATTCAGCAGGTGACTGGTGACGCTACTTACACTGCACAGTGGAGCATCAATAAGCACAAAGTTACTTATAGCGATGGTGTGAACAATACCGTATTTAGTGAGCAAGTAACAGATAATGTTGAATACGGTGCAAATATTCCTCAGTTTAACGACAACACAAAACTCACTCGTCAGGGCTATACCTTTACTGGTTGGGTATGTGACGTTGAGAACATTGATACTAACAGCGCTATGCCCGACCGGGATGTGACGTTTACTGCTCAGTGGAAGGCAGAAACGGTTAATGCCAGATACTTCATTAACCTGGGCGGCAGAGATGCAAGTAGACCTGATGGTAAAGGTACCTTCACTGATGGCATTGAAATTTCAGAGGCTATTAACCTCCAGAACTTCAACAATGCAAAACAAATTGGCTACGGTAATAACGGGTATGTTTATAACAAGGACGGCGTTAATGCTAACTTGTTAAATCAGAAACCAAGCGAAAAGCAGATAAACGATGCACTGACTGCAAAACTTGCCAACGATCAAACCAAATTAGCAAGTATGCTTTTGGGCGAAGATGGCCGAGAGGTTGTCTGGTATCATGTGTCTGATTGCGGCGATGACGGCTACCACGTAGATGGTTATATCAAGAATGCTGCTATCAAAATTATCTATAATCCTAATCAGGGTAGCTTCGACACAACAGTTGAGGTTGATAGTTCTGGAAATCATAACGTAGACGGTATTTCTGGTACGACTCATGACATTATCTCGGAGACACCTACTAGAAATGGCTACACCTTTACCGGTTGGAAATTAGACGGTAATGACACCCTTTATCAGCCCGAAGGTTCTATTGTTCCGACTGGTGATGTGACGTTGGTTGCACAGTGGGAGAAGAACTACACTGTGATCTTTAATGCTAACGGTGGTGCTTGGGCAGAAGATGTTATAATTTCTGACTATAGTATTAATGAAAATAGTAGGGATAAAGCAACTCGTGAGAACTTGACTGCAAGTGATACAATTAAAAGTATAGCTTATCCGACTAAAAATGGAGCAACCATGATCGGATGGGGGACACAAAAAGGTCAGCCTCTTTACCAGCTTGGCCTTGGCAGTGGAGTCGCTGTGAGCAACTTAAAGAGCCTAAATGATGTCGATGTAAAAGGAAATACGATTACACTGTATGCCATCTGGCAAAATGCATCTGCTGATCAATGTACATATACCATCCATCAGCATTTTATGAAGGACGCGAGCCATGAGGATGGAGCAATTAACTACTACACCACAAGTCAAGTGGCATCTGTCGGAACCCCGATTTCTAGCTTGATTCCAGATGGCCTGACTAACAAAAATATTCGCTACAAGTTTGGATATAGTGAGTATCTGTATGGAGAAGCAAAAATTGGTACCACTCCGTACAAGGGGACTGAAACTCTCCAGGATAATGATACAGCGATTCACCTGTACTACTACCTGGACGAAGTCGGTGAGACTTCTAAGGAAAATCCCGATGGCGGACCCGATGGTATCCCCGACGCTTGGCAGTACAAGGTCACCTTCAAGGTGTCCAATGGTAAGTGGGATAACGAGACCACCGCAGACGTTGTGGCGTATGTGACCAACAAAAAGGACGACATCCCCTGCGCTAAGGGCACTGAGGGTAGCAAGGCTACTCTGGATGGCGTGACCATTCCTGGGGCAGGCAGCCAGCCGAACAGCGGTTACAGAGCTTCCGGCAACTGGGATGCAACACTCAGTGCAACCACTGTAATCACCAAGGAAAATACCGTCTTCACTTACACTTATGATCAGAAGAGTGGTGGTAGCGGTGGTAGCGGCGGTAGCTCCCGGCCCTCTACGCCTCCCACTGTGGACATTCCCGATAATGACGTGCCGACCGGCCTGAACGGGAAGGACCACTACGCTTATATCATTGGCTACGGCAACAACGACGTGCGGCCCCAGAACAATATTACCCGCGCCGAGGTGGCCACCATCTTCTTCCGTCTGCTGACCGACGAGACCCGCGAGGCCAACATGACCAAGAGCAATGGCTACAACGACGTGAAGGACGGCGACTGGTTCTGCTGCGCCGTGTCTACCCTGAGCAAGATGGGGATCATTAAGGGCTATGAGGACGGCTCCTTTAAGCCCAACGACCCCATCAGCCGCGCCGAGTTCGCCGCCATCGCCGCCCGCTTCGACCCCGACGGCGACAAGACCCCCGCCTCCTTCTCCGACGTCACCAGCCACTGGGCCAAGGACGAGATCAGCATCGCCGCCAACCACGGCTGGATCAAGGGCTATGAGGACGGTTCTTTTAAGCCCGACCAGAAGATCACCCGTGCCGAGACCATGACCCTCGTCAACCGCGTGCTCAACCGCCTGCCCGAAGCCAAGGACGACCTGCACAAGGACATGAAGACCTGGGTCGACAACATGGACGAGACCGCTTGGTACTACCTGGCCGTCCAGGAAGCCACCAACAGCCACTACTTCAAGAACAAGACCGGCACCAAGTTCGAGCAGTGGACCGACCTGCGCGACACCCGCGACTGGAGCGAGCTGGAAAAGTGAGCCACAGCGGGGAACGCTGAGAAGAACGCTTACCTAAAAAAAGAGACAGGCTGCGGCCTGTCTCTTTTTTGCGGGGTGGGTGGTCTGCGCTGGTACACTACGGAGTGCTTGCGCGGCGTGGCCCTCATCCGTCTGCTTCGCAGCCACCTTCCCCCTCGGGGAAGGCTTTTTTGGGCAGTACTACTCTGCAAAGTTGTACCGCGTTGACAGAGCCTTCCCCTGGGGGGAAGGTGGACCGGCGAAGCCGGGTCGGATGAGGGCCACCTAGCGAACGGAATCGGCTGTGCACGAAGGCAACACCGTGCCTTGCGGAACCACCCATCCAATTCTCCGGCGAAGCCGGACACCACGGATCCCCTTCGTTGACCTTTCCCGTCCTGTCGCGTATAATGGGGGAAAAAGACGCAAATCAAGATTCAAATTCGGAGGGAATGCTTTTATGATCCGACTGGAATGTGACTACGCCGAGGGGGCACACCCCCGCGTGCTGCGGCGGCTGACGGATACGAATTTCGATCAGACCGTCGGATATGGAGAAGATACGTTTTGCGACAAAGCCCGCGCCCAGGTCCGGGCCTTGTGCGGGGGCGGGGAGGATCTGTCCGTCCACTTTTTGGTGGGCGGGACCCAGGTCAACACCACGGTGATCGCCGCGGCCCTGCGGCCCCACCAGGGGGTCATCGCCGCCCACACCGGGCACATCAACGTCCATGAGACGGGGGCCATCGAGTCCACCGGACACAAGGTCCTGCCCATCCCGTCGGAGGACGGGAAGCTCACGGCGGCGGCCATCCTGGCCCTGTGGCGAGCCCACTGGACCGACGCCACCCACGAGCACATGGTCCAGCCCGCCATGGTCTATCTCTCCCAGCCCACGGAGAACGGCACGCTCTACTCCCTGGAGGAGCTGGACGCGATCTGGCAGGTCTGCCAGAGCAAGGGGCTGACCTTGTATATCGACGGGGCGCGGCTGGGCTACGGCCTGATGAGCAAGGCCTGCGACATGACCCTGCCCGACCTGGCCATCCGCTGCGATGCCTTTACCATCGGCGGGACGAAGCAGGGGCTGCTCTTCGGGGAGGCGCTGGTCATCCGCAACCGGGCCTTGAACCGGGACTTCCGCTACCTCATCAAGCAGCGCGGCGGCCTGCTGGCCAAGGGGCGGCTGCTGGGGGTGCAGTTCTCGGCCATTTTGGAGGAGGAGCTGTACTTCACCCTGTCCCGGCAGGCGGACGAGTTCGCCATGAAGATCCGCCGGGCCTTTGAGGCCAAGGGCTGCCCCATGCTCTACGATTCCTACACCAACCAGCAGTACCCCATCCTGCCCGACAAGCTGCTCCATGAGCTGGAGAGGGAGTTTGCCTTCGCCTTCTGGTGCAAGACCGACGAGACCCACACCGCCGTCCGCATCTGCACCAGCTGGGCCACCACGCAGAGGGCGGTGGACACCCTCTTGCGGCGCCTGAAACAGTTCGCCTGAACACGCACGAAAGGAGACCGCCCATGAAACTCTACACCGTGGCCGACGAGAAGCGCACCCTGGTCTGCCGGGAGACTGCCCCCGGCACCTTGCAGGTCCTGCCCTACGCCACCATGAACGACCTGCTTACGGACGACCCCGCCCACCGGGAGACGATCCTGGCCCGGCAGACAGGGGAGACCCTGGCCCTGGCCGAGGTTCGGGTCCTGGCCCCCATCCCCGCCCCCCGGCAGGACGTGATCTGCCTGGGCATGAACTACCAGAAGCACAAGACCGAGGCCGAGCAGTTCAACGCCGACGCCTTTACCCGGGAAAAGGGGAGCGCCGTCTATTTCTCCAAACGGGCCACCCACTGCCCCGGCCCCGGCGCCCCCATCCCTGGGCATTTTGACCTCGTGGATAGCCTGGACTATGAGACGGAGCTGGCCGTCGTCCTGGGGAAAGATGCGAAACACGTCCGGGAAGAAGACGCCTATGACTATGTCTTTGGCTACACCATCGTCAACGACGTCTCCGCCCGGAACCTGCAGACCGGCCACAAGCAGTGGTACTTCGGCAAGGGCCTGGACGGCTTCACCCCCATGGGCCCCTGCCTCGTCACCCGCGACGAATTTTCCCTGCCCCCGGCCCAGGCCATCCGCACCTGGATCAACGGGGAGCTGCGGCAGGACGCTGTGACCGACGAACTCATCTTTTCCATCGCCCACGTCATCGCAGAGCTTTCCCAGGGCATGACCCTCCAGGCCGGGACCATTATCGCCACCGGCACCCCGGCGGGGGTCGGCATGGGCTTCGATCCCCCCAAGTTTTTGAAAGCGGGGGACGTGGTCCGGTGCGAGATCGCAGGCATCGGCGTCTTAGAGAACACGGTCGAGTAATTTTTTTCCACAAGAGAACCGCCCCGCCGCCTGGAACAAAAACCAGGCGGCGGGGCCGTTTTGCGTTTAGAGAAGAGAAATTTTAAGAAATTTCTCCAAGGTAGTTTATCCTAGCGAACCGACGGTAACGATGTGCATTGTATCATGAACTAGGTAGGAAGTAGGAAGGTATCTTCCATTAGAAACACGACCGTCAGCAATTTTAACAAAGCCAAGATAAGTCTTACTGGATTGATTTTGCAGATAAGTGTATGCATATCCAGTTACCGCATGATTTCCATAATATGAATGGTCATGTAAAATAATACAAATGGGCTTATAAGAATTAATTGCGTTTTTGACAAGCCTATATGTTATTGATGATTGCGTATTTACAGATACATTTATATTAAAGAGTGAAAATGATTCCTTTATGTAAGTGCTAACACTCGAATTAAGGGTACCACCATTATCTTTAAATTCGGCGTTTTTATAATACTCGTTTTTTAATCCAAGTTGAACAACAGGATTAAATATTCCAGAACCAGTTGATCCTGATTTTGATGTAACAGGGGTATATCCACGATAGTATCCAACTATTTCTATAAGGTTTGTAATTGCGACAGGTGCACAATGATTGGTATAACCATAATATAGCGACGTATATCTGAATTTACAGTTATTTTCAAATGGATTTTTCCACTCAGTAGCTACGTATGGACCTCCATAATGCTCGTTAGCCCACACAATGGGATCGCTAATTGGATAATCGGCTTGTGTCTGTGCAGAAGAGGTATTTCTGGATGCTTCTAAAGGTTCTGAAACATCTTTTTTAAGAAGAGTAGTTCCATCGATAGCTGTAACTAAATTGCTATCCTTGGCTGACTTAAAATAATTAAGATTACCGGTATAGATGATAACGTCATTAGCATCCAGATTGAAACTTTCATATACAGGCGTAGATTCATCAGAGAATTCTAGAATACCATTTTCTATATCAGGATAGGCTGAGACAACTACGTACCCATTGTCATTGCCATTAGTTTGTAGTTCAAAAGAATATGCAGAAATTTCGCCATCAGGTGCATACATTGTCTGCGAATTTACAATGCTGGTCTCTTCAGACCAAGTTATGTCAGGCATGGAGAGCATATCTTGGATGAAGTAACCTGCTATAATTTCGGCAACATTTTCGGGGATACTTGTAGAGGACGTTGTGGAAGATAGGGATGAGTCGTTGACTGCGCTTGCACTTACCGTTAGGAGACTTGTTACTAGAACAAGGGAGAGCAAGCATGATAGAAGTTTTCGTTTCATGGGAATCTCCTTTCTTACTGTAAGTTGACTTGGTAGGAACGATGAATGATAGGTGAGAGGGACTAGAATTTCTTATATTCTACTATAAAACCAATCAAAATACAAGAAAAACAAACAAAAATATTGAAAATAAATCAAAAAAATAGTATAATGTGTAAAAACGAAAGGAGGGAGAAGAATGAAACGATGGAGTAGGATGCTTTTTCTCTCGATCTGTCTCATGTGTGTTCTCTGTGCCTGCATGGGACAAAAAGAAGATATATTGATCGGAGGAGAGGAAGATGCGACTGGAACCATCCAATCCATCGAAGAAGATGCTGTCTTCTTGCGGATCGATCAAATTGACCAGAGAAACGATCAGTTGAAGACAGGAGATGTGGTGGCGCTCAGAACATTGGAAATGAAAGAGCTTGATCCGGAAGAGTTTTCTTCCTTACAGGTAGGAGAGGTCCTGGACATCACCTATTTTAACATGAACGAAGAGAACGATATCCCGGTCCTGTATGTTTCCCGCTGGGAACTTCAAACACAATAAAGAAAGCCCAGTCTTCTGCGGTGTCGTAGAAGACTAGGCTTTTCTCAGAACAAAAAATAGGAAATCTCAGAAAGTTTTCCCCAATTCATAATATATTATTGGTTTTCTTCGTCAGCGACGGCGAAGGTGGTGAAGGGGGGCTTGCCGCGGGTACCGAGCAGGCGGACGCCGGAGCGGTAGAGCGTCTCCACCGTCTCCACCAGATTGGCGGTGATCTCCTCGCCGGGGGTGACGAGGGGAATTCCGGGGGGATAGGCCCAGATGTATTCCCCGCAGACCTTGCCCATGCCGTCGTACAGGAAGGTCAGGCCGCCGGGGGCCATGGCGGCCTCTTCCAGGGATATGCGGCGGGGCGGCAGCTCGTAGGCGGGCAGGGGTTCGGCGGGGGGTTCCTCGTTGGGACCGGCGGCTTCGTCCAGGGCCAGCAGGGCCTCGGCCAGGCGGGTGGGCATGGTGTCGTCGGTGCCCAGGCCGGTCATGGCGACGGCGTAGTGGTCCAGAGCCATTTCCAGCTCGATCTTGTACTCCTCCCGCAGGCGATTTTTTAACTCCACGCCGGTGAGGGCGCTGTTGCGGGTGGAGATGAGGATCTTGGCCGGGTCCAGGGCAAAGATGCCGGGGTAAGAGGCCCCTGCCTCGGCTCCGTGGCCCAGCAGACGCAGGTGCGTCAGGCCGCTGGCCAACCGGTCGAATTTGTCCAACCGGGCTTTCCAGGCGGAGAACAGTTCTTCGCCCTGCTCTTCCAGCAGGCGGATGCACCCGTCCATGGAGGCCATGAGCAGGTAAGAGGGGCTGCTGGACTGGAAGATGCCCGCCTGCCGGACGACCTGGGGCAGGGACAGCCGCGCCCCCGTGGCGTGGAGGACGGCGGTCTGGGTCAGGCTGGGGAGCATCTTGTGCAGGCTGGCCACGGCCAGGTCCGCCCCCTGGCCCATGGCGCTGGGGGGGAAGGCGGGGTGGAGACCCAGATGAGCCCCGTGGGCCTCGTCGACCAGGACGGGGATGCCCTTTTCATGGGCGATGGCGCAGATGCCGGCGGTGTCGCTGAGGATGCCGTCGTAGGTGGGGCTGGGGTAGACGATGAGCTTCACGTCCGGGTGCTGCGCCAGGGCCTGGGCCACTTGCTCCGGCGTGATGGACCCAGCCAGGCCGAAGGTTGGCTCGGTGGCGGGGGTCAGAAAGACCGGGTCCAGGCCGCAAAGCTCCATGGCGTGGTAAATGGCCTTGTGGCAGTGGCGGGCGACTAAGATCTTGTCGCCCCGGCGGGTGGTGCCGCGCATGGCGGCCAGCAGGCCGCCGGTGCTGCCGTTGACCAGCAGGCAGCTCTTCCGGCTGCCCCAGAGGGCGGCGGCCCGGTCCATCATCTTCGCTAAGATGCCCTCAGGGGCGTGGAGATCGTCAAAGCCGGGCAATTCTGTGATGTCCCATTCCGCGCCCAGCTGGGCGAGGTAGGGGGCCAGGGCGGCGTTTTCCTTGTGGCCTGGCATGTGCAGGGAGAGATACCCCGCCTGGTGGTGGGCCTGTAATTGCTCCAGCAGGGAGGGGGTGGTTTGTTCTGACATGTGCATCCGACTCCTTTTATTAGTATCCTATATATTAAAGTGTTTTCACAAGAAAGCAGACGCGGCAAGGGAGACCTGCGCGAAAGGGGCTGCAGAGGTATGATACCAGAAACCATGCCAGATGGCAACCAGGGCGCAAACTCTGGCCTGTCCGCAGGCCACAGACGGGGAGATTCTGACCTTATGAAAAACTTTCGGTTTGGTGATTTGTACAGGGCCAGGACTGTGGTAGATTAAACCTACCAAACAGAATCACCAAAAGGAGGCCCATCCCCATGAGCACCAACTCTGCGGCTGCCACGAGCAGCAACTCGTCCCGCGTCAAGTCCCTTGCCATCACGGCCATTTGCCTGGTCCTGGTGTATGTCTTCACGTCCGTCGTGAACATTCGCCTGCCCTTCGCCCCCAACGGCGGCTTGGTCCACCTGGGCAACGTCCCCCTCTTCGTCGCGGCCATTCTCTTCGGCAAGCGCACCGGCATGATCGCCGGCGGCATCGGCATGGGTCTGTTTGACCTGCTCTCCGGCTGGACCCTGTGGGCTCCTTTCACCTTAGTCATCGTCGGCTGCATGGGCTTCGTCGTGGGCGCCATCACCGAGAAGCGGAAAAACATGGGCTTCATCGTCCTGGCCCTCATTGCTGCCTGCGCCATCAAGATCGTCGGCTATTACTTCGCCGAGGTCGTGATCTATGGCAACTGGGTGGTGCCGTTCACCTCCATCCCCGGCAACCTCATCCAGATCGGCGTGGCCGCCGTCATCACCCTCATCATCATTAAGCCCCTCCAGGCTGCGGCCGAGCACACCATCCTGAAGAAGGCCTGAGGAAATGACCAAACCTGGTCACGGATCGGAGAGCCATTTGCATAATTTGCAGAGGTTCCATCATCTTCATTTGCAGAGAAAAAGACGCCGATGCAATTTCGGCGTCTTTTTGCAATTTCTGGTTTTCCATCTTTCATGCTGGAACTTTTGTGCGATGCCGCAAAAATTGTTCAAAATTTTTCAAAATAATTGTTGCATTTACAGCAGGGACGTGCTATACTTGCAACTGCAATAGGGAGGAACTGAAAAGTTTGTCTTAGATTGCAAGTATCCTTGTATTTTCGCCTGGAGCCTGGTGCCGCCGGGGAAAAATAAATCTTCAAAAGAAGGAGCCAAACATCATGAATGCTTACATCGAAAGCGTTATTGAAACCGTTAGAAAGAAGCACGGCAACGAGCCCGAGTTCGTGCAGACCGTGGAGGAAGTTCTGAGCTCTCTGGATCCCGTCGTTGAGAAGCACCCCGAGTACGAGGCTGCTGACCTGCTGGGCCGTATGGTCGAGCCTGAGCGTATGTTCACCTTCCGCGTTGTGTGGACCGACGACGCTGGTAAGCCCCACACCAACATCGGTTATCGTTGCCAGTTCAATGGTGCTATCGGCCCCTACAAGGGCGGCCTGCGCTTCCAGCCCAACGTTTACCCCGGCATCATCAAGTTCCTGGGCTTCGAGCAGATCTTCAAGAACTCCCTGACCGGTCTGCCCATCGGCGGCGGCAAGGGCGGCGCTGACTTCGATCCCGCCGGCAAGTCCGACGCTGAGATCATGCGTTTCTGCCAGAGCTTCATGACCGCTCTGTATCGTTACATCGGGCCCGACATCGACGTCCCCGCTGGTGACATGGGCGTTGGCGGCCGTGAGATCGGCTTCCTGTATGGCCAGTATCGCCGCCTGAAGGGCTGCTTCGAGAACGGCGTTCTGACCGGCAAGGGCCTGTCCTATGGCGGTTCTCTGGCTCGTCCCGAGGCTACCGGCTACGGCGCTGTGTACTATCTGCAGGAAGTCCTGAAGCACGAGGGCGAGAGCATCGAGGGCAAGACCATCGCTGCTGCTGGTTTCGGCAACGTGACTTGGGGCATCTGCAAGAAGGCTAAGCAGCTGGGCGCTAAGGTCATCACCCTGTCCGGCCCTGACGGCTATGTCTACGATCCCGACGGTGTCTCCACCGACGAGAAGGTCGAGTACCTGCTCGAGATGCGTTCCTCCGGCCGCAACAAGGTCAAGGACTATGCTGACAAGTTCGGTGTTGAGTTCCACGCTGGCGAGAAGCCCTGGGGCGTGAAGGCTGACATCATCATGCCCTCCGCTATGCAGAACGACGTCAACATGGAGCAGGCTAAGAAGATCGCCGCTTGTGGTGCTAAGTACTACATCGAGGTCGCTAACATGCCCACCACCAACGATGCTCTGAAGTTCCTGATGGAGCAGCCCAACCTGATCGTGGCTCCTTCCAAGGCTGTTAACGCCGGCGGCGTTGGCGTTTCCGCAATGGAGATGTCCCAGAACTCCGAGCGTCTGTCCTGGACTGTTGACGAGGTCGACGGCCAGCTGAAGAAGATGATGGAGAACATCCACAGAGTCTCTGCTGAGGCTGCTGAGGAGTACGGCCTGGGCTACAACCTGGTCGCTGGCGCTAACATCGCTGGCTTCAAGAAGGTTGCTGAGGCTATGCTGGAGCAGGGCCTGTTCTAATTCAGAACACCCCCATCTTCTGAAACAAAGCATAAAAACAAGACCTGGCCTTCGGGCCAGGTCTTGTTTTTGTATCCTGTATTCTGTAAAGTATCGAAAAAATCAGCGTACCCATCTGAGTACGCTGGTTTTTCTTATGACTCGTCTTTTTCGTGCGCCCGCCCGCACACCGGGCACTTCCCCAGCGCTTCCTGATACCACGTTCCGCAGGAAGGGCAGTGGGCACGAGGAGGTTCGGTGGGGGTCTTTGCGGTGGTCGGGGCTTCTTTCTCCGGCTCTTCGCGCAGGTCCTCTTCCTCTGCCGCCTGGGCGGCCCCTTCGGGGACCAGGAAGCTCAGCTTCCGGTTGATCTCCCGCGTGGCCTTGACCTGCATGATCCGCAGCAGGATCAGCTCGTATCCCACCCGGCAGAGCAGCGGGCCTAGGAGCAACAGCAGCAGGCCCATCATCAAGAGCGTTGTGTTGGCGAAGAGACCCTGGAAGATCAAGACCAGCCCCAGCAGCACCGCCACCAGGGAGAAGAAGACATTCAGCACTTGCAGGATCTTTTCCAGCAGCAGCATCTTCGGCGTGAAGGCGTCAAACAGCAGCTGGAAAAAGGCAGGCAGCTTTCCGTCCTTGTGTTTGGGCAGCACCAACACGGCCAGCAGGGCCGTCAGCACCACTGCGATCACCAGGATGCCCACGATCCCGGCCGCGGCCAGGATGTGCGTGTTATAAGTATAGTAGTACATCAAACACCTTTCTTTCTGTCGTTCATTCCGATCGGTTGGAGGACGGAGTTGCCGTTACTTCAGGGCTTCCGTCCGGTATAGGTCGGTCCGCCGCCCGGCCAGGATGGGGATCTGAGCGCGGTACTTGTCCAGGTCGGCCAGGTCGATCGTGACCACCTGCACGCCGGCTTTCTCGTCGAACTCCGTGAGCAGATTCCCCCAGGGGTCGCTGACCAGGGAGTGGCCGTAGGCGACATAGGACGCCGTCTCATCCCTGGCGGGGGAGCAGCCGGCGATAAAGCACTGGTTATCCAGCGCCCGCATCCGAAAGGCCAGGCTCCAGTGGACAGGGCCGGTGGTCATGTTGAAGGCGGCAGGGATCAGGATGAGCTGCGCCCCCTTGTCTCCCATGACCCGGAAAAGCTCGGAGAAACGAATGTCAAAGCAGATGGCGATGCCCAGCTTGCCCAGCGGTGTGTCGACCACGGTGATCTGGTCCCCGGCGGTCAAAGTGTCGGACTCCATGAAGCGCTGACCGCCCGGCACGTCGATGTCGAAGAGATGGACTTTCCGGTGGCGGGCCAGCTCCTCCCCTTGGGGAGAAAAGAGGTAACAGGTGTTGTAGATGGCGTCCCCCTCCCGTTCGGGCACGGAGCCGCCGGCGAGATAGATGCCCAGCTCTTTGGCGATGCGGGACAAAAACTGCCAGGTCTCGCCCCCGGCGGGTTCCGCGTACACGGGGAAGCAGGCGTTTTCATAGGGGCAGTTGAACATTTCCGGCAGCAAGACCAGCTCCGCGCCCTGGCGGGCGGCAGTGCGGATGGCCTCTTCGGCGGTGCGGAGATTTTCGGCCTTGTCAGCTGTCACCTTCATCTGACACAGGCCCAGTTGAATGGTCCCCATAGACAGGCTCCTTTCCTCTCCGCTCCCCAGTGGGGGGCGGCGTTTTTTTCTCTTTGACTGTACCATATTTTCAAGTGGGACGCAAGGATGGAGTCCGCCTTTGGCGGAGGGATTTCATCTGTGGGTTGACTTTTTCTGAAACTGGAGTATAATGCAACTAGATAATAGTTGCAAAGAATGGGTGGAATATACATGCCGAAAAAAGAGGTCTTGCTCAAAAAGCTGATGAAAAAGCCGCTTCCAAAGAATTTTACAACCAGAGAATTGGATACCCTGATGAAGCAATGTGGTTGTGAAAAGTATAGTGGTGGCCGTGGGTCCAGCATTGCTTATTACCATCGTGACAGCGAGCGCATTTTGACGTTTGATGGACCTCATCCAGGCAACGAATTATACACCTATCAAATTAAAATGGTTCTTGCATTTCTAAAAGAGATTAAAGAATTGGACGCATAACATCATTCTGGGGGGGAGATCACAATGAAAGACTTACTGACCTATCGAGGATACCATGCGAAAATCTCCTTTGATGCAGAAGACATGATTTTTGTGGGAACGGTACTGGGTCTTCGGGACTCGCTTCATTTTCATGGTACGACGATCCAAGAACTGGTTTCTATGTTCCACCAGAGTATTGATAATTACTTGGATATGTGCCGTGCACTGGGGAAGTCGCCGGATAAAGAATTCAAGGGGACGTTCAACGTTCGTGTGGACCCAGACCTTCACCGCCGAGCATCCGAGGCTGCTTTGCAGCAGGGCGTTACACTGAACCAGTACGTTCAATCTGCGTTAGAGCAAGCTGTAAGTAGAGCGTAACGAGATGTGATTACCGCAGCCCTTCTTTCAGGGTTGCGGTTTTCTTCATCCCACAAAAATCCCCCCACCCTGCCCCCAAAAATTGTGGGAGCGGATAGGGAAAAGCCCATGACTTTTATCGGTTGGCGTGGTAAAATAAAAGGGACTATATCAAGTAAACGAAATGACTTTACGTCATAAACCATATTCCAAACCCCACAAGGAAAGAAAGGATAGTTACGCTATGAACGAATTCAAGGGAAGCAGCAAGTACGTTGTCTCCGAGGACCTGCTGCGCATCGTCAACATCTCCATCGCGTTGCAGAAGCCTCTGCTCATCAAGGGCGAGCCCGGCACCGGCAAGACCATGCTGGCCGAGGCCATTTCTGAGGCTCTGGGCAAGAAGCTCATCATTTGGAACATCAAATCTACGACAAAGGCCCAGGACGGCCTGTATGTGTACGACACCGTCCAGCGTCTGTACGACAGCCAGTTCGGCGGCGAAGGCGTGGACGATATCAAGAAGTATATCAAGCTCGGCAAGCTGGGCGAGGCGTTCTCTGACAAGGAGCAGGTGATCCTGCTGATCGACGAGATCGACAAGGCCGACCTGGAGTTCCCCAACGACCTGCTGTGGGAGCTGGATAAGATGGAATTCTACATCCCGGAGACCAAGGAGACCATCGCCGCGCAGCAGCGTCCCATCGTCATCATCACCTCCAACGCCGAGAAGGAGCTGCCCGATGCCTTCCTGCGCCGCTGCGTGTTCCACTACATCGCCTTCCCCGACCAGGAGATGATGCGCGACATCGTCCACGCCCACTATCCCGACATCGAGGACCACCTGCTGGAGCTGGCCATGCGGGCCTTCTACCAGGTGCGCGACCTGCCCACCGTGGCCAAAAAGCCCTCTACCTCCGAGCTGCTGGACTGGCTCCAGGCCCTGCGCCTGGGCGGCGTGGACCCGGAGAAGATCGAGGCCGAGCTGCCCTACGCCGGCATCCTGCTGAAGAAAAACGAGGACCTCACCGCCGTGAAGAACGCCAAGAACCGCGTGAAGAACGGCTTCCGTTGGTAAGCGCGTCTACATCCGCCAACGAGAAAGGAGGGACACCGTTTGTTTACGGACCTGTTTTACTACATGCGTGCCAAGGGCCTGAAGGTGTCCATGAACGAGTGGCTGTCGCTGATGGAGGCCCTGGAGCGGGGCCTGTGCCGCAACAGCCTGCTGGAGTTTTACTATGTCAGCCGGGCCATTTTGGTCAAGACCGAGGCCGACTTTGACAAGTTCGATGAAATTTTCCTGGATTATTTCGACCGCATCCAGCACATCGAGGACATCCCCCAGGAGCTCATGGACTGGCTCCATGACCCCAAGAACATGAAAAAATACGACAAGGACGAGGTGGACGCCCGCACCACCTACGACCTGGAAAAGCTCCGCCAGATGCTGGAGGAGCGGCTCCAAGAGCAGCACGAGCGCCACGACGGCGGCCAGTACTGGGTGGGCACCGGCGGCACCTCCACCATGGGCCACTCCGGCTATGCCGCCACCGGCATCCGCGTGGGGGGCAAGAGCCAGCACCGCCACGCCTTGCAGGTGGCCGGGGAGCGGGAGTTTCAGGACTTCCGCGAGGACAACGTGCTTGACCAGCGGTCGTTCCAGCTGGCCTTCCGCCGCCTGCGGCAGATGACCACCCGCCAGGACGGCCCCATGGATGTGCTGAACCTGGGCCGGACCATCGACGAGACCTGCAACAACGCAGGCTATCTCCACCTGTCCTTCGACCGGCCCCGGACCAACGACATCAAGGTCATGGTCCTCTTCGACTCCGGTGGGTCCATGACCCCCTACACCCGCCTGTGCGGCCAGCTGTTCCAGGCGGTGAACCGGGCCAACAACTTCAAGGACCTACAGATCTATTACTTCCACAACTGCTGGTACTCCGAGCTGTACACCGGCCCCCGCTGCGTCTACGGCGAGTCGGTGCCGACCCAGTGGATCATCAACAATCTCAGCCGGGAGTATAAGGTCATCGTGGTCGGGGACGCCTCCATGGCGCCCTCCGAGCTGACCTGGATCGGCGGCAGCTCCTACTACAACCGCTACAACGCCGAGACGGGCCTGACCTGGCTCAACCGCTTCCACACCCGCTTTGACAAAATGGTGTGGTTCAACCCCATCCCCGAAGCCATGTGGGAGTATGACTACGGCTACCAGACCATCGAGATGATCCGCCAGGCCGTGGACATGTACCCCCTGACCGTGGAGGGCCTGGGCCGCGGCCTGAAAAAGCTCGTGTCTGCCCGGTAACTTCCTGTCCGAACCCAGTGTCCCGCCCGCTGAACAGCGGGCGGGTTTTCCGTGACGTCAGAGAAAACACAAGGAGGCGCCCTCTATGAACAAGATCGGGCGAAAACTGCAAACCCGCACCATGAATCTCCTGCGAGGGCTCCTCACCCTGGCGGTGACGTTCGTGCTGCTGACGGTGGTGCTGCAATTACAGGTGGAGTACAACCTGCTCATCTGCATCTACGCCGTCTCCGCCGGGGCCATGCTGCTGTACTGGATGATCCGTAACCGCAGCGACCAGGAAAAGCTGGACCAGGAGGTGGCGCGAAGTAACTCCCTGGTGAACGCCGCCCTTCCCGTGGGCGACGTGCGCCTGTTTGAGCTGCTGCCGGACGGGATGCTCCGCGTCCTGACCCCCGGCCAGGGGCAGGGCGACCAATTAAAAACCACGCTGGAAACGCCCCGGCGCTTGCTGGAATACTTAAACTGCTCCGCCCAGTGGGAGGCCCCGTTCCAGGCGGCCCTGGAGCAGGCCGCCCTGGGCCAGGACGGAGAGATCGAGTTCCAGACCATGGACCAGCAGGAGACCTGGATCCAGCTGCGCATGGAGCCCCTGCCCAACAACGAGGAGGCCACCGCCATCGGCACCATCCGGGACGTGACCGACGAAGTGAAGGAACGCCACCGCCGGGAGGACGCGGCGAAGCTCCTGGACCGCATGACCGAGGGCACCATCGCGGGCCTGGAGATCGGCCTGGAGACCGACAGCTTCCGCCTGCTCTGGGGCACCCAGGTCTACCAGGACATGCTGAAGAACATGGCGAAGAAGTTGGGCAAGGATCTGCCGTCCTACAGTGTCTTCATCCATGACTATATCGCCCCCACCATCCACCCCAGGGACCGGAAGGCATACCGGCGCAGCATGGACCGCACGACCATGCTCTCCCTGATGCTGTCCGAGGGCCAGTCCCCCATGCCGGAGTATCGGGTGATGACCGACCAGACCCCCGGCTACGAGTGGCACGGGGCGGAGTTCTATTTCTTCCGGGACCCTGTGACCCACAAGGCCATGTGCAATGTCTTCATCCGCCAGGTGACGGAGGCCAAGAAGCGGCAGCTGGAGGAAAAACGCCGGTTGGAAGAGAAAGAGCATGTCCTCTTTTTGCAGGCCAAAAAGCTGGTGGAGTCTGAGGAAGAGCTGGACTTCGTCCACGTCATCGCCGAGTATTACCAGGGCATCTATGTTGTGGACCTGTTGGAGGACCAGACCCGGAGCATCAAAGTGCCCCGGTATTTCGCGGACCTTTTACAGGAGGCAGGCCACTGCCAGACCAAGACGCTGGCGCTTTACTGCGAGCGGCTCCTGGACCCCGACTATGTGGCAGCCTTCCAGTCCGTGACGAACTTTGACAATCTTCGCCGCCGCCTGGAAAAGAAGCGTCAGGTGGAGTTTCTCTTCCACAAGAAGAACGACACCTGGCTCCGCCTGCGGGTCTTTGCCATGCCCAGCTACACGCCCCAGAACCAAAAGACGCTGTGGGTCTTTGAGGACGACACGGCCACCGTCAACCTCCGCCAGGAGGAGGAAAAGGCCCGCGTCACCGCCCAGGCCGCCGAGGCCGCCAGCCAGGCCAAGAGCCAGTTCTTGGCCAACATGAGCCATGACATCCGCACCCCTCTCAACGCGATTTTGGGCATGTCCGAGCTGGGCCTGCGGGAGGACGCGAGCGAGTCCAAGGACAACTGCTTCCGGGACATCCGCAGCAGCGGCCGCATTCTGCTGGACAACATCAACAGCATCCTGGACCTGTCCAAGATCGAAGCGGGCAAGATGGAGATCACCCAGGAGAGCTATCACATCCACTCGCCCTTCCACGATGTGGTGACGATCCTGCGGATGCGTGCCCAGGAAAAAAAGCTGGACTTTCACGCCCAGCTGGATGAGAATATTCCGACGACGCTCTACGGCGACGACGTGAACATCAGTCATATTGTGATGAACCTGGGCGGCAACGCCATCAAGTACACCAAGGAGGGCTCCATCACCCTCTCCGTCACCTGGGAGCCCCAGGGGGAGGACGGCGTACTGGTCATCCACATGGAGGATACCGGCGTGGGCATCCGCAAGGAGGACCTGCCCTACATCTTCCAGAGCTACGGCCGCCTGGACCGCAAGGCCAACCGCCACATCGAGGGCACCGGCCTGGGCCTGCCCATCTGCCAGAAGCTCACGGAGCTGATGCACGGCGAGCTGGGCGTGGACAGCACCTACGGCGTGGGCAGCAACTTCTGGGTGCGCCTGCCCCAGAAAGTCGTCGACCCCACCCCCTGCGGCCCCTATTGCAGCGAGGAGCAGCGGTCGGACACCGGCAGCTACAACTCCTTCACCGCCCCCGAAGCGGTGGTCCTGGTGGTGGACGACCAGCCCCTGAACCTGAAGGTCTGCCAGGGTCTGCTTGGCCCCTATGAGATGGAGGTCTACACCGCCCGCTCCGGCCCGGAGGCTCTGCGGCAGATGACCCAGGTCTGGCCCGACCTGGTCCTCATGGACCACATGATGCCGGACATGGACGGCGTGGAGACCACCCAGCATATCCGGGAGATGGGCAAGAAAGACCCCTATTTCGCCGTGGTGCCCATCATCGCCCTGACCGCCAACGCCATGAAGGGCGTGCGGGAGGAGTTTCTCCGCAGCGGCTTCAACGACTTTTTGCCCAAGCCCATCGAGCTGGACAAGCTGGACAACACCCTCCGCGCCTGGGTGCCGGAGGACAAGCAGAAGGCGCCTGTCATTCCCCTGGGCACTCTGCCGGGGGAGGAGCTGCCGGAGGACCTGCAAAACCTGCCCGGCATCGACGTGGTCCGGGGCATGTCCTACTGCGGCACAGGGGACGCCTACCGCAAGACCCTCTTCCTCTTCCGGGAACAGATCCCCGGCTATCTCCGCCGCATCCGGCAGGACTGGGAGGAGGAGAAGTGGGAGGATTACAGCATCGAGGTCCACAGCCTGAAAAGCGCCGCCCGCTGGATCGGAGCCATGGACCTGGGCGACGACGCCGAGACCCTGGAAATGGCCGGGCGGGGCGGGGACCTGGAAAAAGTCAACGCCCGGACGGAGGACCTGCTGGAGCAGTGCCAGAAGCTGGGGGACGCGCTGGCGTTCCTGTGATCAGCCGGCGATCATCGTTTTGCCCAGCCACACGCCGACCAAACACAGGGCCACGCTGAGGAGGGCGTAAAGGGCAAACAGCCCCGTCCGCCCATGTTCCAGCAGGGTCAGAGATTCCAGCGAGAACGTGGAAAACGTCGTAAAGCCCCCGCAGATGCCGACCCGCCAAAACAGCAGGAGGGTGGGAGAGAGGTCCGTCCAGCGCTGGGCGCTGGCGGCGGCCATGCCGATGAGAATGGCACCGCCCAGGTTAATGAGCAGCGTGTGCAGGGGGAACGCCCCCCGCTGCAAGGCCGGGATGAGGCCCACGGCGTAGCGGCCCATGGCCCCGATGGCCCCGCCTGCACCGACGGCCAAAAAGTTGGAAAACATAGCAGTTGCTCCTCTCGCTCAGAATGCTCCGAATGCTCTCGACAGAAAGCCCCAGTCGCGTCAAAACGACTGGGGCTTTTGTGCTGCGTCAGCTTACTTGTCCACGGCGTCCTTCAGAGCCTTGCCGGCCTTGAAGGCGGGGACCTTGGTGGCGGGGATGGGAATGTCCTCGCCGGTCTTGGGGTTGCGGCCCATGCGCTCGGCGCGGACCTTGGTCTCAAAGGCACCGAAGCCCACGATCTGCACCTTCTCCTGGTCCGCCAGGGCCTTGGTGATGAGGTTGATGGCGGCGTTCAGGCCGATCTCCACGTTCTTCCGGGAAAAGCCGGTCTCTTCGGCCACGCCGAGGATCAGTTCAGTCTTGTTCATGTTGATTGTCCTTTCTCTTCTTCAGTTTCCTCAATTTCGTCCTTGGCCGGGCGCTTGGCCCGGTTCCAGTAGACCATCAGCTGGGATACGTCTACGTCTTTCATGTCCTGGCCTTGGGCCGTGACTGCCGCCTCCACTGCGGAGAAGCGGCGAATGAATTTTTCGCACGTCCCCTCCAGGGCTTCCTCAGGGTCTATGTGAAAGAACCGGGCCACCTTGACGGCGGCGAACAGCAGGTCTCCCAGCTCTTCCTTGATGTTGGTGTCGTCCGCCACGGCGGACTGGAGCTCGCCCAGCTCTTCGGCCAGCTTGTCCAGGGCGGCCTGGGCGTTGGGCCATTCAAAGCCCGCCTTTTCCGCCTTGGACTGGAGCTTTTCCGCCCGCCACAGGCCGGGCAGGCTCTTGGCGACGGACTCCAGGGTGGCGGTGTAGGTGGTCTGGCCCTTCTCCCGGCGCTTGAGGGCCTCCCAGCTCTCGGCGGTGCCCTCGCCGCCGTCCCCAAAGACATGGGGGTGGCGGAAGATGAGCTTTTTGCAGATGCCGTCGGCCACGTCGTCCAGGTCAAAGCGGCCTGCGTCCTCCTCCAGGGAGGCGTGGAAGACCACCTGGAGCAGCACGTCGCCCAGCTCCTCTTTCAGGTGGGCGGGGCTTTGCTCGTCGATGGCCTCGGCCACCTCATAGGCTTCCTCAATGAAGTTCCGGCGGATGCTTTCGTGGGTCTGGGCGCCGTCCCAGGGGCAGCCCCCAGGGGCCCGGAGCAGGGCCACGATGCGCCGCAGGTCCTCCACGGTATACTGCGCTTTCTGTGTAAAGTCTACCATACTTCTGTGCCGTCCTCCGTGCGCGGCTCACTTAATGTGCAGCAGCTTGGCGATCTTATCGCCCTTGGGCATGAGGGACAGGTCATCCTTGGAGACGATGCGCAGCACCAGCACCAGGATGGCATAGACAATGGCACCGACCACGATGCCCCCGGCCACGCTCATGGTGTTGCCCAGGTGCCCGGCCAGGATGCCGTAAGCGGCGCGGGCCGCCGCGCCCATGATGGCCGCAGCAAGGACGGGCTTGACAAACACCCGGAGGTACTTGGGGGGGTGGGGCGTGACGCGCTTGATGGCGATGAGCTCCATCACGGAGACCAGCATAAAGCACACCAGCGTGCCCACTGGCGCACCCTTGATGCCCACAGAGGGCATCTGCACCAGGATGAAGTTCACGATGAGCTTCGTGGCGCTGCCGATGGCGATGAACCAGATGGGCAGGGCGGCGCGGCCGTTGGCCTGCAAAATGGCGTTGCACAGCAGCATCATGCACACGAAGGCGGAGGCGATGCCCAGGACCATCAGGCAGTGGCTGGCGATCTCCTGGTTGGTCTCCGGGTACAGCATCTGAATGATGGGGCCGGACAGCACAGCCAGGCCCACCCCGGCGGGCAGAGCCAGCAGAGCGCCCACGCGCAGGGCGGACTCGGCGATCTTGCCGGCGCCGATCTTATCCTTCTTCGTCAGGGCCGCAGAGACGGCGGGAACGATGCAGGCCGTCAGGGAGACCATGAAGGCCGAGGGCAGGTTGTAGATGGTGATGGCCTTCTGGTAGCAGCCGTACAGGCTCACGGCCAGCTCCTCGGAGTAGCCCAGGGCGCTTTGCAGCAGGTTCTGGACCTGCACGGTGTCTAAGTAGGTGGTGATGGGCACCACGGAAGAACTCAGCGTGATGGGGATGGCGATGGAGGCCAGCACCTTCAAAATGTGCTTGGCACTCTCCGGCCGGTCGTCGGTCTTGGCCAGGCCCTGGGCGCTGTTCTTCCGGCGGAAGCGGATCATCAGGTAGACCAGGGAGACCAGGCCGCTGGCGGTGACGCCGGCAATGGCACCGGCGGCAGAGAACTCACTGCCGAAGCCCAGGCGCAGCAGGTACCAGGCCAAAAACAGGCCGACGATCAGCTTGGTCATGGCCTCCAGGACCTGGGAGACGGCGGTGGGCACCATGTCCGAGTGCCCCTGGGCATAGCCCCGGTAGGCCGACATGGTACACACGAAGAAGCAGGACAGGGCCATCACCCGCACGGCGGGGGCGGCCAGACTGTCACCCTGCAAGTTCGCCAGGGGCTGGGCGAAGATAAACATGATGAGGCTGCTGATGGAGCCTAAGATGATGAACGTGACCAGGGCCACGTGGAACACGCGGCTGACCTGATTGCGCCGGTTCAGGGCGTTGGCCTCGGAGATGGTCTTCGACATGGCCACGGGCAGGCCGGCGGTGGAGACCATGAGCAGCAGGTTGTAGATGGCATAGGCGTTGTTGAAGTGGCCAAAGCCCACGTCCCCTAAAATTCGGCCCAGGGGAATTTTATAGAGGGCGCCGATGACCTTCACCACGGCGATGCTGGCGGCCAGAATGGCCGCGCCGCCGAAGAAGGTGCTGCTTTTGGCATTGCTTTTTTGGGTTCGTTTGTTCAAGGTTTGATTCCTCCGGTCGTGCTGAGATTAGCCGAACAGCAGGGGCAGGGCGTAGTCCTTCACCTCGGCCTTGATCTGGTCCAGGTCCAGGGTCAGGAAGGCCCCGTCTTTGTATATGACCTTGCCCCGCGCCATATTCATCACCACGGCGGAGCCGTTGGCGGAGTAGACGAGATTGTCCCGGACGCTGTGGCAGGGGGTCAGGGCCGGGCGGTCGAAGTCCACCAGGATGAGGTCGGCGGTGTAACCAGGGGCGATCTGGCCGGTCTTCCGGCCCAGGGCCTTGGCCCCGTCCCTGGTGGCCATGGCCAGCACGTCCTTGGGCAGCAGGGCCAGCGGGTCGCGCTGGACGCCGTTGTGCAGGACGGCGGCGAACTTCATCTCTTCAAACATGTCGGTGTTGTTGTTGGAGGAGACGCCGTCGGTGCCCAGGGCGATGTTCACCCCGGCCTTTTTCATGGCGGGGATCCAGGCAACGCCGGAGCCGAGCTTTAGGTTGGACACGGGGTTGTGCACGCAGCTGACGCCCTTGGCGGCCATGCCGGCCCAGTCCTCTTCCGTGGTCCAGACGCAGTGGGCGGCGATGGCGCGGGTGTTCCAGACGCCGAACTTGTCCAGGATCCCGAAGGGGGTCAGGCCCCAGCGCTCCTGGCAGGCCTCGTGCTCGTGCTGGGTCTCGGAAAGGTGGACGTGCATGCCCAGCTTGTGGTCCTGGGCGTACTGGGCCATCCACTGCCACAGGGGGACGTTGGAGGTGTACTCCGCGTGGATGGAGGCATCGACCAAAATTTGTCCGTCCCCGGCTCCGTGCCATTCCTCGGTCAGGCGGATCTGATGGCCGCAGTCGTTGCAGGTCTTGGGGGAAAAGTCCGCCGGAGCGCCGAAGTAGACGCCGCCGCAGGAGAGGTTGGCGCTGATGCCCGCCTGTAAGACCGTCTCGGCGATGGCGGGGGTGTGCATGTACATGTCGGCGATGGTGGTCACGCCGCTGGCGATCAGCTCTGCCAGGGCCAGGCCCGCCCCGGCCTTCACGGCCCGGTCGTCCAGCTTGGCCTCGGCGGGGAAGATCCAGTCGTTGAGCCAGGTCTGCAAGTCACAGCCGCCGCCGTAGCCCCGGAGCAGGGTCATGGGGATGTGGGTGTGGGCGTTGACGAGGCCGGGCATGAGGACGTTGCCGCCGCAGTCGATCTCGTGGGTAAACTCCCCGGCGGGCCGCTCGGTGCCCACGGAGCGGATGGTCGCGCCCTGGACAACGACAAAAGCGTCGTCCAGGAGCGTGTCGGCTTCGTCCATGCACAGGGCGCGGCAGTGATACAAAAGGGTGGTTTCTTCCATGGTGTGCTCTGGCCTCCCTTACGCTTCGTCCAGGTGGGCCAGGCAGGCCAGCAGCAGACCGGAGAACTTCTCCTTGGCGGCCTCGGCGGCGTCCAGGACCTCCTGCTCGGTGAGCTTCTGGGGCAGGACCCCGGCTGCCATGTTGGAGACCAGGGTGATGCCCAGCACGTCCATGCCGCAGTGCCCGGCGGTGATGACCTCCGGGGCGGTGGACATGCCCACGGCGTCCGCCCCCAGAATGCGGGCCATGCGGATCTCGGCCGGGGTCTCATACTGCGGGCCGGGGAAATACATATACACGCCGGTCTTCAGGTCGATGTCCAGGGCGCGGGCCTGCTGTTTGGCCAGCGCCTGGAGCTTGGGGGTGTAGAGATAGGAGGAGTCCGGGAACCGGGGGCCGAACTCCGGCAGGTTCTCGCCCCGCAGGGGGGACTCCAAAAAGATCTTGATCTGGTCGGTGATGAGCATCAGGTCCCCGGCGTGGAAACTATAATTCACGCCGCCGGCGGCGTTGGTGACGAACAGCGTCTGGCAGCCCAGCAGGCGCAGCACCCGCACGGCGTAGGCCACTTCCTCGTAGGAGTAGCCCTCGTAGTGGTGCATCCGGCCCTGCATCACGGCCACGGGCTGACCAGCCAAGGTCCCGAAGACCAGCTGGCCCTTGTGGCCGGGGGCGGTGGAGTGCTTAAAGTGGGGGATTTCTCCGTAGGGCACGACGATGGCGTGCTCCACGAGATCGCCCAGATAGCCCAGGCCGGAGCCCAGGACCATGGCCACCTTGGGCTGGAAATTGCCCAGGCGGTGTTTCAGAAACTGTGCGCTTTCCTGATATTGTGCAAAGGTAAAGTGCATGTGTGTGATCCTCCCTAGCGGGGCAATGGCCCCGTTCTCCCCGGCGCAGGGCCGGGGGACTGTCAGGTAAATACTGAGATATCTTACACCTACTGCGGCGAAAAAGCAATGAAAAATCCTTATGTCTCAAGGATTTTTCCCCATCTGACCGGAAAAATACCCTCTGCGGGGGCAGAGGGTATGCAGGGGTCAGAGCTCCTTATACATAAAGGCGGCGTTCTCCTTGCCCTTCATCTCTGTGACGGAGAGGACCTCCAGGGTCACCGTCCGGGCGCCGAAGCGAATTTCCAGCTTGTCGCCGACCTTCACGTCGTAGGAGGCTTTCACCACCCGGCCGTTGGCGGAGATGCGCTCGTTGTCGCAGGCTTCGTTGGCCACGGTGCGGCGCTTGATGAGGCGGGAGACCTTGAGCCATTTGTCCAGTCGCACGTCGTCACCCCCTTACAGCGTGGGGTGCTCGATGGCACCGGCGTGTTCCGCGGGCAGGAGGGTGTAGATGGCCTTGCCCAGGATATAGCGGTTGTCCACGGGGCCAAGCTCGTCGTCCCGGCTGTCCAGGGAGTTGTTGCGGTTGTCGCCCATGACGAACACGCTGCCCTCCGGGACCTCCCAATAGGTCTGCTGCATCGCGGGGTTGGAGGGCTGGACCATGGGCTCCAGGATAAAGTCCTGGTTGATGGGTTCGCCGTCCACATAGACGGTGTTCGTGTCATAGTCGATCTCGACGGTCTGGCCGCCCACGGCGATGACGCGCTTGACGATGGGCTTGTTGATGCCCTCAAAGTTCTTGTGCAGGACGACGATGTCCCCCTGCTGGGGCTCATAGCGGAAGCTGCTGAGATAGAGCATGTCCTGGTGGTTCAGCGTGGGGTCCATGGAGTGGCCGTCCACGCCGATGATGCGGCCGAAGAACGTGAAGAAGATCAGCAAAAAGGCCAGGGCAAAGGCCAGGGCCTGGAACCAGCCATAGACATCGGTGGCAAAGGCACCGGGCTTACGTTTTTTTTCTTTGGTGTTTTCCTCGTTGGTTTCTTCCGGAGCGGGCGCCTCAGCGGGACGCTGCTCCTCAGGGGGGGTGGGTTGAGACATGAAGTTGACCTCCTTTTGAAGCTGTCCTATTATACCCTACTTTCTCCCGGATGGCAACTGTTTCAAGCGCCGGGGAGGGGGACGACGGTCACGCCCGCCTGCCCTGCCAGCCGCACCTGCTCCCGGCGCTGGCAGCTGAAGAGGATGACCTGCCTGCGCTCAGCCAGCTGCCGCAGCAGGTCCAGGGCCAGGTCCAGGCGTTGGTCGTCGAAGGCCAGCAGGGCGTCGTCCAGGACAAAGGGGCAGGCTGCGCCCGCCGGCAGGACCAGGTCTGCGATGGACAGGCGTAAGGCGAGGTACAGCTGGTCCTTTGTCCCCTGGCTGAGCAGGGCCAGGGGGCGGTCGGCCAGGGAGCCGGTCTGACGAACGGTGACGTGCAGGCTTCGGTCTAGGCTCACCTGGTCAAACTGCCCCGCAGTCAGCTGCCGGAAGTAGTCCCCGGCCTTCTGGCCCAGCTGGGGGGAGAAGCGGGCGTGGAGCTGGCTGTCGGCCTCCTGGAGGGCCTGCATGGCGATCTCCAGGGCATCGTAATCCGTCTGGTGGCGGTAGATGGTGCTTTGCAGCTCGTCCAGCTCTGCGTCGATGAGCAGGGGGTCTCCCAGGGCCGTGAGCTGGCCTTGGAGCTGGGCGATCTCCTGCTCGGTCTGGTGGAGGGAGGCCCGGCAGGCCTCGGCCTCCGGGGGCTGGTAGGGGGTGCTCCCGCTGGCCTGGCTCACGGCGTCGAAGTAGCGCAGGGCCAGGTCCCGGCGAATTTTGGCCTCCTGCAAGGCCTGGTCCAGCTGGCCCAGCTCCTGGGTGCGCTGGTCGTATAAGTCCTGTAATTTTGTCAATTCTTTCCCGTCCCGGTGGTCGCAGACGGCCTTGATGATGGCAAAGAGCAGCACCAGCACCCACAGCCCGCCCACGATGGGGGCCACGAACAGCAGGGGGATTTCGGGAAGCTGCAAGGGGAAGTCCGGGAAGCGGGGCAGCACAAAGGCCGGGATGGCATAGGCTGCTGCCGCGCAGAGGCTGAAGAGGACGATGAGGGTGACAAAGCCCGTCATCAAGCGTCGCCGGCTGGCCAGATCGTCCTGGGTGGCCTGGATGTCCTCGGCCAGGTCGCCGGCTTCGGGGTCGGTCTGCTGCTCCGGGTCGGTCTGCTGGGCCTGGAGCTTTTGCAGCTCCGCTTCGGCGGCGTCCAGCTCGGCGGCGGCCTCGGCGTGGCGCTTTTGGTTCAGGCTCTGGGCCTCGTCCTGCTCCTTGGAGAGGCGGCTCTCCCACTGGTCCCGCTGGCGGCGCAGGCTGTTGGCGCGGGTGCGGAGCTGGTCCAGCTCCTGGCGGAGGGCGGTGGTCTGGTCCAGGCTCTGGCGCAGGGCTTCCTCTCTGGCTTCCAGCTGAGGGATCTGGCCGGTTTTGTGGAACCGCCGGCGGTGGAGCCAGGTTTTCAGACAGTCGTTGGCCTCGGTAAAAGAGATGTCCTCCTCGCCGGTGGAGACCAGGGCGGTGATCTTTTTCTCCAGCTCCTGGCTCTGGCTCACGGCCAGGTCCGTCTGCTTGAGAAAGACCGAGCGGTCAAAGACCTCCTGGCTCAGGCCCGTGAGCAGCTCCCCGGCGGTTTCCGCCGTCATTCCATCCACGGGCAGGCCGGTTTCCTGCCAGCGGGCGGAGAACTCGCCCATAGGCACGCCGCCGGCGGAGGTGCGGCGAAGCTCTAAGCGCTTTCCCTCGTGCTCGCAGACGAGCAGCCCCTCCATGGGGGCGCCGTTCCAGGGGCGGTAGCGGTTTTTGTCGGCGGGGGCCCCTTTTTTGTCCCGCTGGCGGGTGTCCAAGCCGTAGAGCATGGTGCGCAAAAACGCACACCAGGTGGATTTGCCGCCGCCGTTGGGGGCCTCGATGAGGGTCAGGCCGGGGCCAAATTCTAACGTGGCGTGGTCGAGACAGCCAAAGGTGGCGGTGAGACGCAGCAGCTTCATTTCGGCTCCTCCCTTCCTTCCAGGGCCGCCAGGCCAAAGCGGACCGCCCGCTCCAGCAGGGGCTGTTCCTCCTTCGGGGCCTCTTGCAGGCGCTGGGCCATGGCGCGGAGGAAGAGGCCGGTGAGGGTGTCCTCGTCCCGCCTGGCCCAGATCGACTGGCTGAGACAGGTGTTGTCATACAGCGATGCGCTGTAAAAATAGCTGGAGGCCAGGGCGGTCAGGGCCGTGAGATCCGGCTCGGCCTCCGGGTCCCGCTGGCCGGTGAGGGTGATGCACAGGATATCCTCCGGGCGGGCGGTGCGGATGTAGGCATCCAGGGCATCCGCCGGGTCCCGGCCGGTGATGTCAATTTGGGGCGTGAGATAGCGGCGGCGGGCCAGGGGAAGAAACTCCAGCTTGACCCGTCCGGCCTCCCACTGGCCTAAGTAAACGCCCTTGTCGCCGGTCTCATCAAAGCCCCGCCCCTCCGGGCAGCCGGGCCAGGCGTACCAGGTCTTGCCCGCCCGGAGCAGGCCGCTGGCGGTGTGGAGGTGGCCCAGGGCCAAATAGTCCAGGCCCGACGCGGCGATCTCCTTCTGGGGGATGGGGCCGTAGCGGCTGTGGGCCGAGGCGGGGTCGCCGTGGAAGCAGCCGAAGGCGGCCAGCCCCTCCTCCTGGGCGTGGAGCCCGGCCAGGGGGCTGTCCATCCGATAGGAGGCGGTAAACGCTCCGCCGTACACCACGGCCCCCAGCTGGGGCAGCTCCACCCGCTGGGGGGTGGGGGTGGTGAAAAAGTGAACGTGGCTGGGCCAGGTGAATTTATGGTAGGGGGAGACCTTGGTATAGGGGTCGTGATTGCCGGGGGAAAGAAAAACCTCGGCTTCCAGCTCCTCCAGCACTTGGTAAAGGGCCTGGATGGTCTCCGGCCGGACCCGCTGGCTGTCGAAGAGGTCCCCGGCCAGGAAGATCAGGTCGGCCTGGCTCTGCCGGGCGGCGTCGGCCAGGCGGGTGAGGAGCTGGCGCTGCTCCTGCCGGCGCTCTGCCGCCTGGTCGGGGGGCAGGGCGTGGAAGGGGGAGTCTAAATGAAAGTCGGCGGCGTGGAGAAAGGTCAGCACGCGAAGTCCCTCCTTCAAGTCAAAATTTCTGCAAAGGCAGAGGGTCAGTCAAACACATCCACGCGCGTCACCTCGACGCAGGTTTTGGTCTGGGTGTCGATGGTGAAGCGGACGGCGCAGAGCTTGCAGGGGCCGCCTGCGGCCTCGTAGCGCCGGGGGAGCTGGCCCAGAAACCGGGCAATGGAATTTTCCGGCTTCACGCCTAAAATAGACCGGGCCGGGCCGGTCATGCCCAGGTCGGTGACGAAGCCGGTGCCCTTGGGCAGGATCTGCGTGTCGGCGGTGGGGACGTGGGTGTGGGTGCCCCACACGGCCTGGGTGCGGCCGTCCAGATACCAGGCCATGGCCCCCTTTTCACTGGTGGCCTCGGCGTGGAAGTCCACGAGCATCACGTCTGCGTCCTTGCCCTCTCCGGCGAGGATGCGGTCGGCCTTCTCGAAGGGGGAGGAGAGGTTGCTGTCCAGCTCAAAGCGGCCCATGAGATTCAGCACGCCGATGCGAAGCCCCTGGGGGCCTTCAAACACGCCGAAGCCCCGGCCGGGGAGATTGGGGGCGAAGTTGGCCGGGCGCAGGATATAGGGGTTCTGGTCCAGGTAATCCGCGATCTGGAGCCTGCTCCAGGTGTGGTTGCCCAGGGTGATGACGTCGGCTCCGGCGTCGAAAATTTCATCGGCGTGGCGGGGCAGCAGGCCCAGCCCGGCGGCGTTTTCGCCGTTGACGACGGTGAAGTGGATGTCGTGTTCTTTTTTCAAAGCCCGGAGGTGGTGGTGCAGGCAGTCAAGCCCCCGCTCCGACACCACGTCCCCGACGGCAAGGATGTGCAGCAGCATGGTTGGGCCTCCTTTGGGTCATAGTACCCCTATTATAGGCCATCCGCCCCAAAACCAAAAGAGCGAAAACGGAAAATTTGACCGAAAATTCTGTGGAGGATCGGAGAAAAATTTGTCCTCTATTTGCCGAACAGACAAATAGAGGACAAGAGGATGTCAACTTTGATAAACTTCGCGTCGGTGTCCGACGGATAGGGCTAAAATGACGAGCTTATCATCTTGAATTTCACAGATCAGACGATAATCTCCGATTCGATAGCGCCACTGCCCGCTGCGATTGGCGGCCAGACCTTTTCCGTATTGACGTGGGTCGGTGCAGTTGAGTAGATGCTTGCTGATCCATGTTTTCAGCATCCGCTGGGTGTATTTGTCCAGCTTTTTGAATTCCCGGTCAAAACGTGTCGTGGTTTCTACTTGATAGCTCATAAGTCCAGTTCCTGCCACAGCTCTGAAATAGGACGGCTCCGCTTGCCCTCTCTGACATATTCTTCATAAGCGTCTTTGGCAATGGCGATGTCATATTCTTCCTCGATTTGTTCAAACAATGCTTTTTTGAAGGCTTCTCCCAGAGACAGGGAGTGCAGTTTTGCGTAGCTTTCCGCCAGAGATTTTTCTTCCGGCGTTAGTCTGATGGAAAAGCTCATAGGCTCAACTCCTCTCTTGTAGTACATTGTACTACAATGGATTGGATTTGTCCAGAAGGGAGAACGATCCAAGATGCAAAAAACCGCCCCCTGGACGAATCCGTCCAGGGGGCGGGGGAAGATGCGGAGAAAACGGTTATTTCGCGTACTCGACGACCTTGACTTCCCGCAGCAGATGCACTTTGATCTGGCCGGGGTATTCCAGCTCGTCCTCGATCCGCTTGGCGATGTCCCTGGCCAGGAGGGTCATTTCGTCCTCGCTGACGACTTCGGGCTTGACGATGATGCGGACCTCGCGGCCGGCCTGGATGGCGTAAGATTTCTCGACGCCGCGGAAGGAAGAGGTGACTTCCTCCAGCTTTTCCAGGCGCTTGATGTAGTTTTCCAGATTCTCGCGCCGTGCGCCGGGTCGGGCAGCGGAGATGGCGTCAGCCGCCTGGACCAGGCAGGCGATGACGGTCTGGGGTTCTACGTCGTTGTGGTGGGCGTGGATGGCATGGATGACTTCCTTGCTCTCCTTGTACTTCCGGGCCAGCTCCACGCCGATGGTGACGTGGGAGCCTTCGATCTCGTGGTCCACGGCCTTGCCCAGGTCATGGAGCAGACCGGCCCGCTTGGCGGTGGCGACATCGACGCCGATCTCGGCGGCCATGAGGCCGGCCAGCTGGGCGACCTCGATGGAGTGGTTGTAGACGTTCTGACCGTAGCTGGTGCGGTACTTCATGCGGCCGATGAGCTTGATCAGCTCCGGGTGCAGGCCCATGACGTTGGTCTCCAGCACGGCGCGTTCGCCCTCGGCCTTGATGGTGGCGTCCACCTCGCGCTTGGCCATTTCCACCATTTCCTCGATGCGGGCGGGGTGGATGCGGCCGTCCAGGATGAGCTTTTCCAGGGTCAGGCGGGCGATCTCCCGGCGGACGGGGTCGAAGCAGGAGACGGTGATGGCCTCCGGGGTGTCGTCGATGATGAGGTCCACGCCGGTGAGGGTCTCCAGGGTGCGGATGTTGCGGCCTTCGCGGCCGATGATCCGGCCCTTCATTTCGTCGTTGGGCAGGGGAACGACGGAGACGGTGGCTTCCGCCACGTGGTCAGCGGCACAGCGCTGGATGGCCAGGCCGATGATCTCCTTGGCCTTGGTGTCGGCCTCTTCCTTGTAGTGGGCCTCGGCTTCCTTGATCTTCATGGCGGCCTCGTGGGTCACTTCGGTCTCCAGCTTGTCGATCAGTTCTGCCTTGGCTTCCTCTGCGGTGTAGCCAGAGATCTGCTCCAGGGTGGTTCTCTGTTCCTCCTGGAGCCGGTCCACCTCCTCGTGGGCTTTGTCCAGCTCGGTCAGACGGCGGTTGTAGGTTTCTTCTTTCTTTTCCAGGTTGGACATCTTCCGCTCCAGCGTTTCTTCCTTCTGCTGGAGACGGCGGTCCTGTTCCTGTAACTCTGCACGGCGCTCTTTTGCTTCTCTCTCGAATTCCGTTTTGTCGGCCAGGATCTTTTCCTTGGCCTCTACCAGGGCTTCCCGCTTTTTGCTTTCGGCGCTCTTGATGGCTTCGTTGAGGATGCGCTTGGCTTCCTCCTCGGCGCTGATGATCTCCTTTTCCGCCACTTTTTTGCGGTACAGGATGCCGGCGGGAATTCCTATCACAAGCGCGACCACGAACGCGATCACGCCGGTTAAGATAATGGGCAGCATAGGGTCGGGACACACCTCCGTTTCTATAAAATTTCGCATAAAATCGCGGCAGCCGAATGACCCTCGTACCAGGGAGATGGCCCCGCAGAAAGCGGCGGAGAGGTCCCGGTGGGCCAGGATGCTGGACCCGCCTCTCAAACCGCACATTTATACTAATTTTATTTTAATGGGCAAACCGCAGTCTGTCAAGATACTTCCGCGTCCAGGCGGGGAATTTTTGCGCCCGACCCCGCCCCGGCGGACAGAAGCGGGGCGAGCTGCATAGGATAAGAAAACGGAACGAGGAGGAATGGATATGCAGGAGCGTCCCAGCGCCCCCCAGATGGGGGCAGAGGAGGACAAAAACGCCGTCTTTGCGCGGGTCTGGCAGCGGGTGATGGGGGATCAGCCCATGGCCTGCCCCATCGTGTGGGACACAGGCGGAGCTTCGCCCACACAGGCTCCGGAAGCCCCGGAGGGGGCTGAGCCATCCGAGGAAGCCACGCAGGAGGCGGGCACAAAGGCCTGCGCCCTGCCCGCCCCGCCCCCCGGCTGCCGTCCGGCGGGAGACTTTCCGCGGGAGGACACGATGGGCGTTTTAGGTCCCGGCAGTCTGGACAGTGCGCCCGTCTTACAGACGTTACTGCGGCGGGAGCTGGCGGATGCGCGGGAGTATCAGCAGCTCTCCCGCCGGGCCAGCGGGCCTCCGGCCCGTATGCTGGCGGCCCTGTCTGGGGAGAAAAAGCACCGGGCGAAACGCCTGGCGGCGGCGTATTTCCTCATCTCCGGCGTGCGCTACTGGCCGGAGGGGGAGAAGTGCCCACCCATGCCCTCGTACTTAGGCACCCTGCGCCGCCGCTTCGCCCAGGAGCAGACGACCATGGCGGCCTATCTCACCGGCATTGAGACCACAGATGACCCCTGCCTGCGCCAGCTGTTTTATGAGCTGGCCCAGGGCGCGTGGGACCACGCCTGTAAAGTCCGCGAATTGGTGGAGATGGCCTGAAAAAACTCCCCGCTGTTTCAGAAAAGACAGCGGGGAGCCAGTTTATCGTATGGGTTATCGCTTCACTGGCTGCGCCATGATCTGGTCCGCCCGTTTGATGGTCTTGCGCAGGAAGATGGAGCTGAGGGTCAAAGACATCAGCTCGGCGATGGGGAAAGCCAGCCAGACCAGGTCCAGGTTACCGGTCCGGGAGAGGAGCCACGCTGCCGGCAGCAGCACCACCAGCTGGCGGCAGACGGAGACGGTCAGGCTGTACATGGGGTTGCCGATGGCCTGGCAGACGGACCCGGCGATGATGCAGAACCCGGCCAGGGGGAAGTGGATGCCGATGATGCGCAGGGCAGGCTTGCCGATGGCCAGCATGTCCGGCGAGGCATCGAAGAGGGAGAGCAGCGTGCCGGGCACCAGCTCAAACAGCGCAAAGCCCACGGCCATGATGCACACGGCCACGCAGACGGCCAGCTTGATGGTCTTCTTCACCCGGTCGGGCTTTTTGGCCCCGAAGTTGTAGGCGATGATGGGCACCATGCCGTTGTTCAGGCCGAAGACGGGCATGAAGATGAAGCTCTGGAGCTTGAAATACGCGCCGAACACGGCGGCAGCGGTGGTCGTGAAGGGGATGACGATGCGGTTGATGCCAAAGACCATCACGGAGCCGACGCACTGCATGATGATGGAGGGCAGGCCGATCTCATAGATGTTCTTGACGGTGTTCCAATGCCAGCGAACCTTCTTGATGTTCAGGTGGATATCCGGGTTGCACTTGATGTTCATGAGGAAGGCGGCGACGGCGGCGCAGCACTGGCCGATGACCGTGGCGACGGCGGCACCGGCGACCTCCAGCCGGGGGGCACCGAAGAGACCGAAGATGAAGATGGGGTCCAGGGCGATGTTCAGCAGGGCGCCCAGCATCTGGGTGCACATGGAGAGATGGGTCCGGCCGGTCGATTGCAGCAGGCGCTCAAACGTAAACTGGCAGAACAGGCCGATGGAGCAGCCCAGGCAGACCCGGCCGTAGCTAGTGCCGTAGTCCACGATCTCCGCCACGTCAGTCTGCATCCGGAAGAATGTATGGGAGAAGAAGACACCGATGAGACAGAACACAGCAAAGGAGCAGAAGGCCAGGAAGATGCCGGTGTTGGCGGCCTGGTCTGCCTTGTCCTGCTCCTTGGCCCCCAGGGAGCGGGAGAGCAGGGCGTTCATACCCACGGTGGTGCCCGCGCAGACGGCGATCATCAGGTTTTGCAGGGGGAAGGCCAGGGAGACGGCGGTCAGGGCGTTTTCGCTCAGCCGGGCCACGAAGATGCTGTCCACGATGTTGTACAGCGCCTGGACCAGCATGGAGATCATCATGGGCACCGCCATGCCGGCCAGCAGCCGGCCGACGGGCTGAACGCCCATTTTGTTTTCCGGTGGTTTTACGGTGCGGGAAGGTGTAGTTGCCATAGCGGTGCCTCCTTATGAGATCAAGATCAAAACGGAAAAAAAGCAGGAAAAGGCTTTGCTCCAGTCAGTTCCGAAGCAAAGCTCTATTACTTTATCATATTGTGGCGAAGTGTCAAGAGGGGAAATGGACAAAAGAACGGAGAAGCGGGCAGGCTTCTCCGTTCTTTGCGCAGATCAGGTTTCTTGTGTGTTCTGAAAACCTTAGAACACGGCAACAACAGCGCCGCTGTAGGTCTTCTCGATGTACTCCTTGACCTTGTCGGACTGCAGAGCCTTGACCAGAGCCTGGATGGCGGGGTCGTTCTCGTGGCCTTCCTTCACGGCGATGATGTTGGCGAAGGTCTGGGCGGCCTCGGAGTCAGCGTCCTCGGAAGCCAGGGAATCGGTGGCGGGGTTCATGCCGCCTTCCATGGCGAAGTTGGAGTTGATGACGGACAGATCGACCTCGCTGGCGGTCTGGGGCAGCATAGCGGCCTCCAGCTCCTTGAACTGCAGGTTCTTGGGGTTGCTGGTGATGTCGTTGGGGGTGGCGTTCAGACCGGCGTCCTCCTTCAGCTCGATCAGGCCCTGTGCGGCCAGCAGCTGGAGGGCACGAGCCTCGTTGGTGGCGTCGTTGGGCACGGCGATGGTAGCGCCGTCGGGCAGCTCTTCCAGGGTCTTGGTGAGACCGGGGTAAATGCCCATGGGCTCATAGTGGATCTTGCCCACGGAAACCAGATGGGTGCCGTTCTCCTCGTTGAACTTTTCCATGTAGGGGGTGTGCTGGAAGTAGTTGGCGTCCAGGTCGCCCTCCTCCACGGCGGTGTTGGGCACGACGTAGTCGCTGTACTCCTTCACCACCAGGTCGATGCCCTCGGCAGCCAGGTCATCCTTGACCTGAGCCAGGATCTCAGCGTGGGGGTTGGGGGTGGCACCGACGGTCAGGGTGATGGTCTCGCCGTTGGTGTCGGCGTCGGAAGAGGTGTCAGCGTTGGTGTCGGTGTCCGTGCTGGTGCCGCCGCCGCAGGCAGCCAGGCCCAGGCAGAGAACCAGCGCCAGGGTCAGAGCAAGAAGCTTCTTCATGGGAATCAGTTCCTCCTAACAATAAGATGGTATAAAATTTATCTCAGACGCTTGTCCAGCTTCGTGGACAGCCAACTGAAAACGGATTGGATCACCTGCACCAGGATGATGATGAAGATGACAGTGACGACCATCATAGAGGTCACGCGGCGCTGGTAGCCGTACCGAACGGCCAGGTCGCCCAGACCACCGGCACCGACGGCGCCGGCGATGGCGGTGTAGCCGAGCAGGGTGATGATGGAGATGGACGCGCCCAGGATCAGAGAGGGTACGGCTTCGGGCAGATAGACCTTCCAGACGATCTGGAGGTTGGAAGCGCCCATGGACTGGGCGGCCTCGACCACGCCTGCGTCCACTTCCGCCAGAGACGTCTCGACCATGCGGGCGATGAACGGCGCGGCGGAGACGACCAGGGGGACGATGGCACCGGGGACGCCGATCTTGGTGCCCACAAGGGCCTTGGTGAAGGGCATGATGGCGATCATCAGGATGATGAAGGGCAGGGAACGACCCACGTTGATGATCCAGCCCAAAATGCGATTGAGCCATTTATGGGGCCAGATGCCGTGGGGCTGGGTGATGCTCAGCAGCACGCCCAGGGGCAGGCCGATGACATAGGCGAAGAGGGTGGAGATGAACACCATGATGAGGGTGTCTCTGGTGCCCTCCAGCAGCAGGCCGCCGTACTGACCCCAGAACTGGGAAATCGTCTCAAGCATGACCGGAAACCTCCTCTACCGTAATGTCGGGCTGGCTCTTGATATAGTCCAGGGCTTTGCCCGCCTCTTTGGGGTCCTTGGGCAGGCCCAGGAGCATGGTGCCGAAGGCTTTGCCGTCCATGTTGCGGGTGTCCGCCCCCAGAATATTGACTTTCACGCCGCAGTCGATGGCCAGGGAGGCGATGAGCGGCTCATAGGACGAGCCGCCGTTGAACGCCACCCGGATGACCTGGGCGGGGGGAAGCTGGTCAATGCGCACGCCGTTGGGGTAGACCAGCTGGCGGCCGATGTCCGTCTTGGGGTTGGAGAAAATTTCTTCCACGGTGTCCTGCTCGGCCACCACGCCGTGGTCCAGAATGGCGACCCGGTGGCAGATTTCCTCGATGACATTCATCTGGTGGGTGATGACCACCACAGTGACGCCCAGCTTTTGGTTCAGCTCCTTCAGCAGATCCAAAATCGACAGGGTCGTGGTGGGGTCCAGGGCAGAGGTTGCCTCGTCACACAGCAGGACCTTGGGGTCTGTGGCCAGGGCGCGGGCGATGGCGACGCGCTGCTTCTGGCCGCCGGAGAGCTGGGCGGGGTAGGCCCCGGCCCGGTTGCCCAGGCCGACCAGGTCCAGCAGTTCCTTCGCGCGGGCCACGGCCTTGGCGCGGGGGGTGCCGACCAGCTCTAAGGGGAAGCAGATGTTGTCCAGGGCGGTGCGCTGCATGAGCAGATTGAAGCTCTGGAAGATCATGCTGATGTCCTTGCGGGCTTTGCGCAGCTCCTTCACGGAGAGCTTGGTCATGTCCTTGCCGTCCACGACGACCGAGCCGGAGGTGGGGCGCTCCAGCAGGTTCATGCAGCGGACCAGGGTGGACTTGCCTGCGCCGGAGAGACCGATGATGCCGAAGATCTCGCCCGCCTGGACCTCTAAGTTGATGTCTTCCAGGGCGTGGACGGCGGCCTCTCCGGTGCCGAAGGTCTTATTCAGATGTTGAATTTGGATGATGGGTAAACTCACGGTGTTCTCCCTTCTCTCTTGGTTTGGTTCGCCGCGTTTCGGGCGAGGGTGGGCCGCCCCATCCGGCGCGGCCGGAGGACGGGATCATTCTGGCTATACAACAAAAAAACCGTCCTTGACATAGATCAAGGACGGCAAACTTCGCCGTGGTACCACCTTGGTTCGCGCGGCTCCTCACGAAGCCGGCCTTAGCGGGTGCAAGCACACCCTGGCGCGATGACGGGCGCTCCCGTCGCAGCCTAATGGCAAACCGCCACTCGGTGCGCGACTCCGAGACCATCTTCCCCATAGGTCAGCGCGTCCCTTTTCAGCAACCGGGACTCTCTGAAGCGAATCGCTGTGGGTACTCTTCTCTTCATTGTCTTTGTGGTATTCCATTGTGAAAGTAAATTTACACCAAATCACAGGTCTTGTCAAGAGGGTTTCTAAGCTCCGCTGCAGAGAAAAATATTTTGGAGTTCCCAGGATTTGACAGAATCGAAAGGGGCCTGTCCGCTATGCTAGAGCCAGCAATGGAAGCGGAAGGGGCGCGGGAATCGTATGCGTACATTTTACAGCGACAGCCTCCGGCGGGTGCTGGAGACCTTGAACACCGATCCGGACCGGGGCTTGAGCGGCCAGGAGGCCGCCCGGCGGCTGGCGGCCTATGGCCCAAACCAGCTGGACGAGGCCCCCCAGGCGGGGAAGCTCCGCCAAGTCCTGGGCCAGCTGAAAGACCCGATGATCTTAGTCCTGCTGGCCGCCGCGGCCCTGTCGTTTTTTGCCGGGGGCGGGCGAGACTGGCTGGACGCGGCCATTATTCTGGGCATCGTGGTGTTCAACACCGTCATCTCTGTCTCGCAGGAGGACAACGCCCGGAAAGCTCTGGAGGCCTTACGCAAGCTCTCGTCCCCCAAGGCCAAGGTCCTGCGGGACGGCGGGGAGGCCAAGCTGGACAGCACCGATCTCGTCCCCGGCGACATCGTCTGGCTGGAAGCGGGAGACTACGTCCCCGCCGACGGCCGTATTTTATGGGAAGCCGGGTTGCAGACGGACGAGTCGGCGATGACCGGCGAGTCCGGGGCCGTGGCCAAGCGGGACGGCAGCGGTCTGCCCCCGGACACCCCCTTGGCCGAGCGGAAAAACATGGTCATCGGCGGCACCGTCGTCACCGGGGGCCGGGGGAAGATCGTCGTGACCGGCACCGGCATGGACTCGGAGATGGGGAAGATCGCCGGCCTCCTCCTCCGCCAGCAGCAGGGGCAGACGCCCCTCCAGCGGAAGATGGGAGAAGTCTCCCAAGTCCTTTCCCTGGTGTGCGTGGGCGTGTGCGCCGTGATGTTCGGCGTGGGGATGCTCCAGCACCGGGACATTCTGGACATGTTTCTCACGGCGGTGGCCCTGGCCGTGGCGGCGATTCCGGAGGGCCTGCCCGCCATCGTCACCATCGTGTTGGCCATTGGCGTGGGGCGCATGGCCAAGCGCAACGCCATCATCAAGCGCCTGCCTGCGGTGGAGACCCTGGGCTGTGCGTCCGTCATCTGCTCGGACAAGACCGGGACGCTGACCAAGAACCAAATGGCCGTCTTAGACGTCTGGACGGCCGCCCCCGGCAAGCGCCCCCTGGCCCTCACCCTGGGGACCCTGTGCAGCGACGCCAAGCCCACCCCCGACGGCACCGACTTCACCGGCGACCCCACGGAGACGGCCATTGCCCTCCGGGCCGCCCGCGAGGGCTTTGCCAAAACCCGCCTGGACCAGGATTTCCCCCGCCGGGGGGAAGCGCCCTTCGACGCCGTCCGCAAGCGCATGGCCACCTGCCACACCTGCCCCGGCGGCGGGGTCCTCATCGCCGTAAAAGGTGCCCCGGAGGCCGTCCTGGCCCAATGCACCCATCTCTTGGGCCCTGGGGGCCGGAAACCCCTGGACGCTGGGAGCCGGGGGCGGATCCTATCCGAAAACCGCACCTTGGCGGGCCAGGCCCTGCGGGTCCTGGCCGTGGCCCAGCGGGAGGAGACTGCCGCCCCCAAGCAGTTTGACGCCCAGACCTTGGAGCACGACCTGACCTTTGTGGGCCTCATCGGCATGATGGACCCGCCCCGGCCCGAAGCCAGGGCGGCGGTGGACCGCTGCGCGGCGGCGGGCATCCGGCCCATTATGATCACCGGCGACCACAAGGAGACGGCGGTGGCCATTGCCCGCCAGCTGAACATCTTCCGGTCGGGGGACAAGGCCATTGACGGGCCGGGGTTGGACTTCCTGCCGCAAGAGGCCCTGGAGGAGGAGATCGAGCGGGTCTCCGTCTACGCCCGCGTGACCCCGGAGCACAAGCTCCGCATCGTCCAGGCCTGGCAGAAAAAAGGCCGCGTCGTCGCCATGACCGGCGACGGCGTCAACGACGCCCCCGCCCTCCGGGCTGCCGACATCGGCTGCGCCATGGGCAAAACGGGCACAGACGTGGCCAAGGGCGCGGCGGACATGATCCTCACCGACGACAACTTTGCCACCGTGGTCGCCGCCGTGGAGCAGGGGCGGGGCATCTACGCCAACATCCGCAAGGCCATCCACTACTTACTCTCCTGCAACATCGGGGAGATCCTCACCATCTTCTTGGCCACGGTCCTGCCCTTCTCCCACGCGCCCCTGACGCCGGTGCAGCTGCTCTGGCTGAACCTCGTCACGGATTCTCTCCCGGCCCTGGCCCTGGGGATGGAGCCGGTGGAGCGGCGGGTGATGGACCAGCCCCCCAGGGACCCCCACGAGCCGCTGTTCAGCCGCGCCTTTTCCCGCCGTCTGGCCTGGCAGGGGATCCTGGTCGGCGGCATCACCCTGCTGGCCTACGGCTTGGGGCTGTATCTCTCCAACGACTACGCCGTGGCCAACACCATGGCCTTCGCCACCCTGACCCTCAGTCAGCTGTTCCACGCCTTCGACGTCCGCAGCGAGCGGACCAGCCTCTTTCGCCTGGGCGTTTTCTCCAACCCCGCCATGAACAAGGCCTTTCTTGTCGGCCTGCTCCTGCAAGCCGCCGTCCTCCTGGCCCCGCCCCTGCAAGCGGCCTTCTCTGTCGTCCCCCTGACCCTATCCCTGTGGGGTGTCACCCTGGGCCTGGCCCTCACGCCGCTGATCGTCTGCGAGATCGTGAAGGGTGTGCATCGCGCCGCCCACCCCAAGACCGTGCAGGAGACGGCGGCAGCCCCCCATTGAGAGGAAGCGATATCCCCCGGATGCAGCCTGGTTTGCGTCCGGGGATGTTTTTTGGGCTGGTATTGCCGGGCGGGGTGTGGTATACTAACCCAACGAAACCGAAAGGAGCATACCATGACCAAACGACTGACTGCGATTTTTTTGGCCGTGCTGGCCGTGCTGACCTTAGCCGCCTGCGGACAGGGGGAGACTGCCCCCGGTACCATGGGGACGATGCTGGCCCAGGTGTTTGAGGAGCGGGGGAAGGCCGATCCAAACCTTGACCTGACGGACCTGGGCAACACACTCATGAACGACTCCGGCCTGCCCATCGACGGGGAAGTTACGCCGGTGGAGCCTGGCCTGCTCATGGGCTTTGGCAACGACGAGATCACCGGCTTTGCCGAGGGGGTCATGTTCGCCCCCGTCATCGGCACCATCCCCTTTGTGGGCTATCTTTTCCGCTTGGACGCGGGGACCGACGGCGACGCCTTCGTTCAGACATTGAAGGACCAGGCCAACCCCCGCTGGAACATCTGCACCGAGGCCGACGAGACCGTGGTGCGCCGGGAGGGGGACGTGGTCTTCTTCGTCATGTGCCCCCAGTCCATGGACGAGGACGGCGGCGACGGGACGAGTGATCTGTCGTGACCTTTGCCAGCCTCTCGTTTCTGTATTATTTTCTCCCGGTGGTGGTGGGTGTCTCCTGCCTGCTGCCCAGGGGAAAGACCAACGCGGCCCGCAACTGGTTTCTGTTGGGGGCCAGCGTGTTTTTCTGCCTTTGGACCAGGGGATGGATGTTTACCTGGCCGTTTGTGCTTGTGGTGATCTTGCAGGCGGCGGCCTATGTGGTGGGTGTCTGCCGGCGGGAGATCAAGCCCCGGAAAAATCCCGTGTATTTGGCCCTGTATTTGGTGGGCACCCCCTGGGCGGTGGGGCCGATGATGCCCTATCCTGTCTTAGAGCAGCAGCTGCTGGACCGGGAAAACACCGTCCCGCGCTGCGCAGAGGGCCTGCGGCGGTTGGTCTGGGGCCTGTGCCAGAAAGTGATCTTGGCGGACACCCTCTGGATGTTTTCCCAAGAGGTGGAGAAGTTCGGGCAGACGGGCGTTGTTCTGGCCTGGGTCCGCCTGGCGGCGGTGGCGCTGGCGGTGTATTATGCCCTGGCCGGCTATGGGAACCTGGCCGTCGGCCTGGGGAAGCTGCTGGGCTTTGACCTGTGCGAGCTGACTGCCGGGCCGCTGCTGTGGCTGGGGAATTTGACGCGGAAGCCGGGGCTGGACCAGCGCCGGGGGCTGCGCGGGATCGTCTGGGTCTTGCTGATCTTGGGCGGCGTGCTGGGCACGGCGGGGGGCTGCGAAAGCCTTCCTGCGCTGCTTCTGCCCCTCTTGGGCGGCGGGGACGCCGGCCTCTTGGGAGAGGCCGGGGCCTATCTCCTGCGGAGCTATGCCGTGCCGCTGGTTTTGGCGCTCTTGTTCGCCACGCCCTGGCCCCTCCGCGGGATCGAAACGCTGCGGCAGGGGAAACGGTCGGCGCGGGTGCTTGCCGTGCTGGAGCCGGTGGTGCTGGCCCTGCTCCTCCTGCTGGGGACGGCCTGGCTGGTGGACGGCGCGGCGCTGACGTTTTTGCCCTAAGAAAAGAGGGATCGGATGAAGCAGCGAGTCCATGCGTATTGTCAAAACATCAAAAACGCCCTCCGCGGCCTGCATAGCCGGGAGGGCGCTGTGGTGCTGGTGGTGGGGCTGCTGCTGGTGGTGCTGGCGGCGGCTACGTGGCTGCACCAGCCCCAGTCCTATTCCCCGGTGGAGAACCGGGGCATGGCCTGGTTTTTGGATTGGTCCAACGTGACCAAGGCCCATTTCAGCGAGGATTTCGAGAGCCACATCCAGGACCAGTTCCCCCTGCGGAACCAATTCCGCCAGGGAAAAGCCCTGGTGGATCTCTATGCCCTGGGGCGGCGGGATGTGGACGGCGTGTATGAGACCAATGGCTGGATGGCCGAGCTGGAATACCCCCGGCGGACGGGGATGCTGGACCATGTGGCCCAAAAGATCCAATGGGTCTACGACCACTACCTGGCCGGGACCGACGCGACCTGTTACCTCTCCGTCGTGCCGGACAAACACTACTATCTCTCGCAGACCAACGGCTACCCGGCCCTGGACTACGACGGCCTGATCCGGTCCCTGCGGGCGCAGATCCCCGCCATGCCCTACATCGACCTGACGGACCTGCTCTCCCTGGACGACTACTACCGGACCGACAGCCACTGGCGGCAGGAGAAGATCCTGCCCGTGGCCCAGCGCCTGGCAGAGACCATGGGAGCTTCCATCGACGGGCCGGAGGTCTACGCCCCCCAGCGCTTCAACCGGGCGTTCGTGGGCCGCTACGCGGTCCAATTGGGCCTGACCATGGAGCACGACACCCTGACCTACCTCACCAGCCCGACCCTGCACCAGTGCTACACCGTGGTCTACGACCAGATGGGCCGCCCCCAGCGGGGAAAAGTGTATGAGGTGGCCTACGGGCACAAAAACTATCCCTACGTCATGTTCCTCTCCGGCTCGAAGGGACTGATCCAGCTGACGAACCTCAAGGCCCCGGCCGACAAAAACCTCATCCTCTTCCGGGATTCCTTCGGCAGCAGCCTCGCGCCGCTCTTGGCGTCCGGCTATCGGACCATCACGCTGGTGGACCTGCGCTATATCACCAGTGCAGAGCTGGGGAAGTATCTGGAGGTCACGGATCAGGATGTGCTGTTTCTATACAGCACCCTGCTGCTGAACAACAGCATGGCGATGCGGTAAATTCAGCGTTGAGTCCAGCCTTGAAATCGGGTAAAATAAACCCAGACAACACGAAACCAAACCACAAAAGGAGATCAAATTATGGATACTGCGACCATTCTCAGCCATGTAGATCACACCCTGCTCAAGCCCGAATCTACCTGGGAGCAGATCAAGACCCTCTGCGATGAGGCCATGGAGTTCGGCTGCGCGACCGTGTGCATCCCCCCGTCCTTCGTCAAGCAGGCGGCGGCTTACGTCCAGGGGAACTTAAAGATCTGCACCGTCATCGGCTTCCCCAACGGCTACAACACCACTGCCGCCAAGATCTTTGAGACGAAGGACGCCGTGGAAAACGGGGCCAGCGAGATCGACATGGTCATCAACAACGGCATGGTGAAGGACCGCCAGTGGGACGACATCGCCCACGAGATCGCCGGCATCAAGGCCGCCTGCCTGGGCCGCCCGCTGAAGGTCATCATCGAGACCTGTCTGCTCAGCGACATGGAAAAGATCAAGCTCTGCCAGCTGGCCGCCAAGGAAGAGGTGGCTTACGTCAAGACCTCCACCGGCTTCTCCACCGGCGGCGCCACCCGCGAGGACGTGGCCCTGCTGCGGGAGAATCTGCCCGCCTCCGTAAAGGTCAAAGCCTCCGGCGGCATCCGCACCCTGGAGGACGGCCAGGCCTATTTAGACCTGGGCGCCGACCGTCTGGGCGCCAGCGCCCTGGTGGGCGAAGCCCGGAAGCAAGGATAAAGCAGGTAACTATCGGTTCATTTATCGGCTCACCAAAAAACTGATAAATGAACCGATAAATTATTATTTGTGATATGCTTTCTACAAAAAACCTATCAAATCACTGGAAAAATCAAGCCACCCCCTTTCTTTTTCCCGCCGCTTGGCGTATAATAGGGGCATCATTAACTACGCAGGGTCTGAGTTGCTCTCCCGAACCGGAGGGAGCAGCGCAGGCCCTTCAGAACACTGTCGCTGCGGCGACAGGAAGGAGGATGCACACATGATGATCTCGACCAAGGGGCGCTATGCCCTGCGGGTGATGCTGGACTTGGCGGACCAGACCAAAGGCTCCTACATCCCGCTCAAGGACATCGCCCACCGACAGGAGATCTCGGTCAAATATCTGGAAAATATTTTGGCCTCGCTCAGCCGGGCAGGGCTGGTGGAGGCCATCCGGGGCAAGGGCGGCGGCTATCGCCTGTGCCGGCCCCTGGCGGACTATCGGGCCGGGGAGATCATTCGCCTGGCCGAGGGCGAGGGCATGGCTTCCGTGTCCTGCCTGAAGGGGGAGAAGCAGGGCTGTGAAAAGGCAGGTCACTGCCGCGTCCTTCCCCTGTGGCAGGGGCTGGACAAGGTGATCTATGATTACCTGGACAGCATCAGCCTGGCGGACTTGCAGGGCATGGAGGAAATCTGACGCGCCAAAGGGCGGTGGACGGAGAGGTCTGCCGCCCTTTGAGCTGCTATTTTGTAAAAATTCCCCGGGGAAAAAGGATTGTAAACAGGGTAACACCCTGTTAAAATAGGACTATTCTGCCAGGAGAGCAATACCAGATCGTTAGATTTTTCGGAAAGGAGATGGCACGGGATGCGCAAAGAGCTGGAAGCCTTTATCGAGGAGTCCTTCGCCGGGCTGCCCCCCTCCCCGGAGACGGAGCAGGCCAAGGCCCAGGTCCGAAAGCAGCTGGAGGCCGACGCTGCCGTCTACCGGGCCAAGGGCATGGCGCCCTGGGCCGCCGACCAGCACGCCATGATGCGCTTCGGCGCGGTGGCTGGGGCCAGAGAGTCCGTGGCCCGCCTGCACCGCCGGGCGATCCGCGCCCGGTTCCGCCGCCGGTACCCCAAGCTGGTCAAGGGCGGCATTTTGACGCTGACCATCGGCCCCATCGCCGCCGCCATTTTATGGGGGGACGCCGACCACATGGTCCAGACCCTGGTCTGGTGGACCATCTGCGTCATCGCCATTGTTACCTACGTCATTGTGGTCGAGTATCTGGACTACCGCTACCAGAAAGAGGAGCAGAGGGAAGCGCAGCAAGCACAGGAGGAACAGGCCAAATGAAGAACATCATCCGCATTTTCCACCGGGACCTCCACCGGCTGGGCACCAACGCCCTGGCCCTGGTCATCATCGCCGGCGTGACCCTGCTGCCCGCCCTCTATGCCTGGTTCAACATTGCCGCCAACTGGGACCCCTATTCCAACACCGGGGGCATCAAGGTCGCCGTGGCCAACGAGGACGCCGGGACCAAGCTGGAGGGCATCACGACCAACCTGGGCAACGAGATCGTCACGAACCTAAAAGGCAACGACCAGATCGGCTGGCAATTCATGGACCGCTACGACGCCTTGCAGGGCGTCCAGGCCGGGGACTACTACGCCGCCATCATCATCCCCCAGGATTTCAGCGAGAATATGGTGAGCGTTTTGAAGGGTGACATCCACCGCCCCACCATCGAGTATTATATCAACGAGAAGAAAAATGCCATCGCCCCGAAAATCACCGACAAGGGCGTCTCCGCCGTCCAGCAAGAGGTCAATGAGAGCTTTTTGGAGGAAGTGACCCAGGCGCTCGTGGCGGGCCTGAACGCCTTTTCGGACGACTGGGACGGCGACGGCAGCAGCCTGGGAGACCGGGTCCTGGACCGCCTGCGGGAGGGGGACCGGAGCCTGGGCAAAATTTCGGATGCCTTGGACATTTTCCAGAGCCTCACCAGCTCTGCCGACCACCTGAACCAGGGCATCCAGGCCCTCCTGCCGGCCGGGGACAGCACGATCAACCAGGGCCAGGCCGCCATTGGTTCCCTGGACGATCTGCTCACCGCCACCCACACCGCCGCCAAAGAGATGGTGGATTCCATCGACGTGATCCTGGACAACACCATGGAGACCGTGGACCTGGCCGGGGCCGACGCCGTCGATCTGCTCCAGCGCCTGGAAAAGCTGGAGCCGGACATCGAGGGCACCCAGGCAGATCTCCGCACCCTGGGCAGCCAGCTCACCACCCTGCAAGGCGACCTGAACGACGCTGCGAAACGCCTGGACGAGCTGGAGGACCAGGACGCCGTGGGCACCCTCGCCGACGGTCTGCGGCAGTTGGAGCGGATGCTGGACAGCGTGCAGTCTGCCGTGAACAAGGCCGCCCAGCAGGCGGGCGACGTCTCCGGCCAGCTCACGAGTATCCGCAGCCAGCTGATCGCCGCCGGGCAGAAGGCCCAGCAGATCTATGAGGACTTGGGCGACAAGATCCAGGCGTTACAGGACGATGATTCCGGGTATAGCAACCAACTGACCATCCTCGCCCTCCAGCAGGCGCAGCGGGCGGTCGGCGTGGTCTCCAATGCGCTGTCCAGCGAAAATCTCCCCAACTTCGGCCAGACCGCCGCCGAGATGCAGAAGCAGTTGCAGAACATCGCAAGCCGCATCGGGGACGGCTCTACCGCCATTGCCAATCTCCGCGACCTCGTGGAGAGCATGGACGGCGACTTTGCCAGCTTTGCCAGCAGCCTGCGGCACATGTCGGACCTCTTGGACACGGCCAAATCTCTGCTCAACCACGCAGACCACGCCCTGGAACAGGGCAAGGACGTGCCCAAGGGCCTGGCCGACCAGATGAGCGCTCTCATCACCCAGATCGACACCTCCGTGGCCACCGCCCGCGCCGCAGGAAAGGCGGCGGAGCCGGCCATGGACGCCGCCGTGGACCAGGCCTACAAGACCCTGGACAGCGTCTCCGGCCTGCTGACGCAGTTTGCCGGCCTTCTGCCCCAGACGCAGACCGTGCTGGACCACATGAACAGCGCCCTGGCCTCCACGGCCCAGGCTCTCCGCTCGACGAAGGACCTGGTGGAGGCGGCGCGGGAAGACCTGCAGGACATCATCGGCGATCTGGAAGACCTGACCGCCAGCGAGCGCATCCAGGAGCTTAAGGACCTCTTGAAGAGCGACGCCTCCACCGTGAGCGAGTTTATGGCCTCCCCTGTGCGGGTGGAGACGAACTCCCTCTACGCCGTGTCCAACTACGGCTCGGCCATGGCCCCCTTCTACTCCGTTCTGGCCTGCTGGGTGGGCGGCATCGTGCTGGTGGCCATCCTGAAGGTGGCCGTGGATGAGGACGAGGAGATCTATGGGCTCAAGCCCTACGAGTGCTACCTGGGCCGCTACTTGCTCTTCCTGATGCTGGCGGTGGCCCAGGGCATCATCATCTGCCTGGGGGACCTCTTTTTCCTGGGGGTGCAGTGTACGAATATCCCGCTGTTTATCCTATCGGGGGTGGTGTCGAGCCTGGTGTTCTCTCTCCTGATCTACACCCTGACGGTTTCGTTTGGGGATGTGGGCAAGGCCATGGCCGTTATCTTGCTGGTCATCCAGATCGCCGGCTCCGGCGGCACCTTCCCCATCGAGGTGACGCCTGCCTTCTTCCAAAAGGTCAATCCCATCCTCCCCTTTACCCACGCCATCAACGCCATGCGCGAGATCGTGGCCGGGCAGTATGGCGTGGACTATTGGCTGGATCTGCTGAAGCTTTTGGTCTTCATCCCCCTGGCCCTGCTGCTGGGCCTGGTCCTGCGCAAGCCGCTCATCCGCATGAATGAGTTCTTCGAGGAGCGGCTCAACAGCACGAAGCTCATGTGACAGCCCTGTGAAATTGGGAGAAAAATTGCTATCCTATGTCCCGTGTAGGAATTAAAATGACAAATCTGACCTTGCCCCGTTGACAGGGGCCAAAAAACGTGGTATACCAAAACACAACAAAAAACCGTTGAAGCGGAGATAACGGCGATGATGCCTTTCCAGAGAGCCCGTGTTGCTGAGAGTCGGGTAAGAAACAAGTCGTCAAATGGACCGCTGAGGGCGTGGTCAAACCGAAGTAGCTGCACTGAACCAGCTGCCAGGGAGTATTCCACGACGTGAGGGCATACGTGAGTTGCCGGGGGTATGATGGTACCCTGCAAAGCGCACGGCCCGGAAAGAGAGACAGGCCGTGAACCAAGGTGGCACCGCGGATCACTCGATCAATGAAGATTTTGATTCGTCCTTGGCAGAAAAGAGATTTTCTGTCAGGGGCGTTTTTTGTTTGCCGTCCAACAGACGCAGCCTGGACAGAGGGGTAGACCCCAAGGAGGTTCGGAAGCCATGAATATTTTACCCAGCCTGGAAGAAGTGAAGCAGATCGCCGCCGCGGGAGAGTACAACGTCCTGCCCGTCAGCTGCGAGATCCTGTCCGACCGGCGCACCCCCATTGAGACCTTACGGGTGCTGAAAACCGTCTCCTCCCACTGCTACATGTTGGAGTCCGTGGTGGAGCGGGAGAAGTGGGGCAGGTATACGTTCCTGGGCTATGACCCGAAACTGGAGGTCACCTGCATCCGGGGCGAGATGAAGGTGGGGGACCTGCGCTTTCACACGGAAGACCCCTCGGCCCAGCTGCGCCAGATCCTGAGCCAGCACAAAAGCCCCAAGTTTGACTATCTGCCCTCCTTCACCGGGGGCCTCGTCGGCTACTTCTCTTACGACTACCTGACCTACAGCGAACCGGCCACCCGCGTGGACACGGAGGACACCGAGTCTTTCCAGGACGTGGACCTGATGCTCTTTGACAAGGTCATCGCCTTTGACAACGTAAAGCAGAAGATCATCCTCATCGTGAACATGTCCCTGGAGGACCCGGAGACGGGCTACAACAAGGCCGTCATGGAGTTGCAGCAGCTCCGGCAGCTGCTCTTGGAGGGCACGCCCAAGCAGGACGAGCCGGGCCGTCTGCTCGGCCCCGTGACCCCGCTGTTCGACAAGCCGACGTACCGCGCCATGGTCGAGCGGGCAAAGCATTACATCCGGGAGGGGGATATCTTCCAGATCGTGCTCTCCAACCGGCTCAGCGCCCCCTTCTCCGGGACGCTGCTGGATACCTACCGCATCCTGCGGACCACGAACCCTTCCCCCTACATGTTCTACTTCTCCGGGACGGACGTAGAGGTGGCCGGTGCCTCCCCGGAGACGCTGGTGAAGCTGGAGGACGGCGTGCTCCACACCTTCCCCCTGGCCGGGACCCGGCCCCGCGGCAAGACCGACGCAGAGGACAAGGCCCTGGAAGAGGAGCTGCTGGCCGACGAGAAGGAGCTGGCTGAGCACAACATGCTGGTGGACCTGGGCCGCAATGACCTGGGCAAGATCAGCAAGTTCGGCAGCGTCCAGGTCGAGAGCCTGCACACCATCGAGCGGTACTCCCACGTCATGCACATCGGCTCCACCGTCCGCGGGGAGATCCGGGACGACAAGGACGCACTGGACGCAGTGGAAGCGGTGCTCCCCGCCGGCACCCTCTCCGGTGCCCCGAAAATTCGGGCCTGCCAGCTCATCGGCGAGCTGGAGGGGAACAAGCGCGGCATCTATGGCGGTGCCATCGGCTACATCGACTTCACCGGCAACGTCGACACCTGCATCGCCATCCGCATCGCCTACAAGAAAAACGGACAGGTCTTCATCCGCAGCGGCGCGGGCATCGTGGCCGACTCCGTGCCGGACAAAGAATACGAAGAGTGCATCAACAAGGCCAGAGCCGTGGTGAACGCCCTGGAGCTGGCGCAGGAGGTAGACCAATGACCATTCTCATCGACAGCTACGACAGCTTTTCCTATAACCTTTACCAGCTCGTGGGCGAGCTGGACCCCACCGTGAAAGTCATCCGCAACGACGAGATGACCGTGGAGGAACTGGAGGCCCTGCACCCCGACCGCATCATCCTCTCCCCCGGCCCCGGCCGCCCGGAGGACGCAGGCATCCTCATCGAGACGGTGCTTCAGCTTGGCCCCAAGATCCCCATCCTGGGGGTCTGCCTGGGCCACCAGGCCATCTGTGCGGCCTATGGCGCGACGGTCACCTATGCCAAGATCCTGATGCACGGCAAATCCTCCCAGGCGGCGGTGGACTTTAACTGCCCCCTCTTCAAGGGTTGCCCGCCCATGACGCCCGTGGCTCGCTACCATTCCCTGGCCGTGGATGCCGCCACCCTGCCGGAGTGCCTGACCACCATCGCCCACACGGAGGACGGGGAGGTCATGGGCGTCAAGCACCGGGACTACCCCATCTACGGCGTCCAGTTCCATCCGGAGTCCATCCTAACCCCCAGGGGCAAGGATATGCTGAAGAACTTTATCGCGCTGAGCAAGGAGGGCGCACGGGTATGATCAAAGAAGCCATTGTAAAGATCGTGAACAAAGAGGACCTGACCTACGACGAGGCCTACGCCGTCATGAACGAGATCATGAGCGGCGAGACTTCCCCCACCCAGAACGCGGCCTTTTTGGCGGCCCTGTCCACCAAGAGCACCAAGGCCGAGACGATCGACGAGATCGCCGGCTGCGCCGCCGCCATGCGGGACCACGCCACGAAAGTGGACACCGGCATGGATATTTTAGAGATCGTCGGCACCGGCGGGGACGGGGCGCAGAGCTTCAACATCTCCACCACGGCGGCCCTGGTCGCCGCCGCCGGGGGCGTCAAGGTCGCCAAGCACGGCAACCGGGCGGCCTCCTCCCGCAGCGGCACGGCGGACTGCCTGGAGGCCCTGGGTGTGAACCTGGACCAAAGCCCCGCCCGGTGTGTCGAGCTGCTGAAGCAGGCCGGGATGTGCTTCTTCTTCGCCCAGAAGTATCACACCTCCATGAAATATGTCGGCCCCATCCGCAAGGAGCTGGGCTTCCGCACCGTTTTCAACATCCTCGGCCCCCTGACCAACCCTGCCAGCCCCAAGACCCAGCTGCTGGGCGTGTACGACGAGTATCTCGTCGCGCCCCTGGCCCAGGTCCTCATTAGCCTGGGCGTGACCCGCGGCATGGTGGTCTACGGGCAGGACAAGCTGGATGAGATCTCCCTCAGCGCCCCCACCTCCGTCTGCGAGATCAAAGACGGCTGGTACCGGGCCTACACCCTCCAGCCGGAGGACTTCGGCTTTGCCCGCTGCGAAAAGGCCGATCTCGTGGGCGGGTCCCCGGCGGAAAACGCCGCCATCACCAAGGCCATTTTGTCCGGGGAGGAGAAGGGGCACAAGCGCAATGCCGTGCTGCTCAATGCCGGGGCCGCCCTGTATCTGGACGGCAAGGCCGAGACCATGGCCGAGGGCGTGAAGCTGGCCGCCCAGCTCATCGACAGCGGCGCGGCCATGCAGACCCTGGAAAAACTCATCGAGGGGAGCAACCGCCCGGAGGCAGACGCATGACCATCCTAGACCAGCTGGCCGCCCACGCCAGACAGCGCGTGGCGGCGGACCAGGAGAAGCACAGCCTGCACGAGCTGAAGGCCCGCTGCAAGGAGGCAGGGAGAGCCGGCGGCGAGCGGTTCTTCCAGGCCATGAAGCGGCCTGGGATATCCTTCATCTGCGAGGTGAAGAAGGCCTCACCCTCCAAGGGCATCATCGCCCCGAACTTTCCCTACCTGGACATCGCGCGGGACTATGCGGCGGCGGGGGCGGATGCGGTCTCCTGCCTGACGGAGCCCATGTGGTTTTTAGGCTCTGACCAGATCTTTACGGAAATTCGTCAGACCATCTCGCTGCCCATGATCCGCAAGGATTTCACCGTCAGCGAGTATCAAATCTACCAGGCCCGTCTCATGGGCGCCGACTGTGTGCTGCTCATTTGCGCTCTGCTGGACACGGCGACCATCGCCAAGTACCTGAGGCTCTGCGACGAGCTGGGCCTGTCCGCGCTGGTGGAGGCCCACGACGAGCGGGAGATTCGCTCCGCCATCGCCGCCGGGGCCAAGATGATCGGCGTGAACAACCGAAACTTAAAAGATTTCTCCGTGGACTTCACCAACGCCGCCCGCCTGCGGGACCTCATTCCGCCGGAAGCGGTGTATGTGGCCGAGAGCGGTGTGGCCCGGCCCGCCGACGTGGCCGCCCTTAAGTCCATCGGAGCGGACGCGGTGCTCATGGGGGAGGTCCTCATGCGTGCCAAAGACAAGGGGGCCATGCTGGCCGCCCTGCGGGAGGCATCGAAATGACCAAGATCAAGCTCTGCGGCCTGTCCCGACCGGAGGACATCGCAGCCGCCAACGAAGTAAACCCGGATTACATCGGCTTTGTGTTTGCCCCAAAGAGCAAGCGCTATGTCAGCCCAACCCAGGCCGCCCGGCTGAAACAGCAGCTGGCCCCCGGCATCCAGGCGGTGGGCGTGTTCGTGAAGGAGGACCCGGAGACGGTGGTCCATCTGTTGGAGGACGGCGTCATCGACGTGGCCCAGCTCCACGGGGGCGAGAGTGAGGCATACATCCGCACCCTGCGGCAGCACACCCACAAGCCTATTATGCAAGCCTTCCGGGTGGATACACCTGCTGACCTGGAAAAGGCCCAGGCCAGCTCTGCCGACTACATCCTGCTGGACTCCGGCGACGGAGGCACGGGGGAGACGTTCGACTGGTCCCTGCTGGCCGGGGCGACCCGACCCTATTTCCTGGCGGGGGGTCTGGACCCGGAGAACGTGGGCGGGGCCGTAGAAAAGCTGAAGCCCTACGCCGTGGATGTCAGCTCCGGCATCGAGACAGACGGCAAGAAAGACCCGGAGAAGATGAAAAACTTCGTCCGCGCCGTGCGCGGTGCTGCAGGAGAGGAGAGAGACACATGACCAATCCCAACGGGCGTTTTGGGGTCCACGGGGGGCAATACATCCCGGAGACCCTGATGAACGCTGTGATCGAGCTGGAAGAAGCCTACAACTACTACAAGAAAGACCCGGCGTTCAACCGGGAGCTGACGGAGCTTTTTAACGAGTACGCCGGCCGCCCCTCCCGCCTCTACTACGCCAAGCGCATGACCAAGGACCTGGGCGGCGCGAAGATCTACCTCAAGCGTGAGGACCTCAACCACACCGGCGCCCACAAGATCAACAACGTCCTGGGCCAGGCCCTCCTGGCCAAGAAGATGGGCAAGACCCGCCTCATCGCCGAGACCGGCGCGGGGCAGCACGGCGTGGCCTCCGCCACCGCCGCGGCCCTGCTGGACATGGAATGCGTGGTCTTCATGGGGGAGGAGGATACCATCCGCCAGGCTCTGAACGTCTACCGGATGCGCCTGCTGGGGGCCACCGTCGTCCCCGTCACCTCCGGCACGGCCACGCTGAAAGACGCCGTGTCCGAGGCCATGCGGGAGTGGACCAGCCGCATTTCTGACACCCACTACTGCCTCGGCTCTGTGATGGGCCCCCACCCCTTCCCGACCATCGTCCGGGATTTCCAGGCAGTCATCTCCCGCGAGATCAAGCAGCAGATGCTGGAAAAAGAGGGCAAGCTGCCAGACGCCGTGCTGGCCTGCGTGGGCGGCGGCTCCAACGCCATCGGCAGCTTCTATCACTTCATCGACGAGCCGGGGGTGGCCCTCATCGGCTGTGAGGCTGCCGGGCGGGGCGTGAACACGGCGGAGACCGCCGCCACCATCGCCACCGGACGCCTGGGCATCTTCCACGGCATGAAGTCCTACTTCTGCCAGGATGAATACGGCCAGATCGCCCCGGTCTACTCCATCTCCGCCGGGTTAGACTACCCCGGCATCGGCCCGGAGCACGCCCACCTGTATGACATCGGCCGGGCCCAGTACGTCCCCGTCACCGACGACGAGGCCGTGGACGCCTTTGAATACCTGGCCCGCACCGAGGGCATCATTCCCGCCATCGAGTCCGCCCACGCCGTGGCCCACGCCAGAAAGCTGGCCCCCACCATGGGCAAGGACCAGAGCATCGTCATCACCATTTCGGGCCGGGGGGACAAGGACTGCGCCGCCATCGCCCGCTACAAGGGGGAGGATCTGCATGAGTAAGATCAGCAAAGCATTTCAAAACGGCAAGGCGTTCATCCCCTTCCTGACCTGCGGGGACCCGGACCTGGAAACGACCGCCGCCGCCGTCCGCGCCGCCGCCGCGAGCGGGGCCGACCTCATCGAGCTGGGGATCCCATTTTCTGACCCCACCGCCGAAGGCCCCGTGATCCAGGCGGCGAATCTCCGGGCGCTGACCGCCGGGACCACCACGGACAAGGTCTTTGACTTGGTCCGGGACCTGCGGAAGGACGTGACCATCCCGCTGGTCTTTATGACCTATGCCAACGTCCTCTTTTCCTACGGTGCGGAGAAGTTTATTGCGACTTGCCAGGAGATCGGCATCGACGGCCTCATCCTGCCCGACCTGCCCTATGAGGAAAAGGACGAGTTTCTGCCTCTGTGCCGTCAGTATGGGGTGGATCTCATCTCCATGATCGCGCCCACCTCGGAAAACCGCATCGCGATGATCGCCAAGGAGGCGGAGGGCTTCCTGTACTTGGTCTCCAGCCTGGGCGTCACCGGCACCCGGAGCGAGATCAAGACGGACCTGGCCTCTATCGTGAAGGTCGTCCGGGAAAACACGGACCTGCCCTGCGCCATCGGCTTCGGCATCTCCACTCCGGAGCAGGCCCGCGCCATGGCGACCTTCTCCGACGGGGCCATCGTCGGCTCGGCCATCGTGAAGCTCGTGGCCCAGTATGGCAAGGATGCCCCGGAGGAAGTGGGAAAGTACGTGAAGACCATGAAGGACGCGCTGCGCTGAGCATCCAGTAAGCCAAAAGCAACAGCCCGCGCCGGAAACAAAGATTTCCGGCGTGGGTTTCCCTTTTCCGGGAAAAAGGGAGAAAATGTCGCCCGGAAGGAAGTTTTTCTTGTAATTTGGGGCAAAGAGTGGTACACTGCAACCGACAATTTAATAATGGGGGACGCTATTTTTGTTGTAACGCCGCGGTATATGCGGCGGAAGGAGAAGTTGAAATGAAAAAACGTATTTTCGCACTTTTCCTGTCGGTCCTGCTCTTGGCAACTGTACTCTGCGCCTGCGGAGACACGAAGCAAGAAGAGGCGGGCGGGGTCGGCAGCGACGGAACCAGCTCTTCCGGAGCAGTGGTCGATGGCGGTGAAATGGTCGTCGGCATTGCACAAGACCTGGGAGACAGTCTTGACCCGTATCAGATGACGGCAGCAGGAACCAGAGAGGTCTTATTTAACATCTATGAAGGCCTGGTCAAGCCCAACGCCAGCGGCGAGTATGTGCCCGCCGTGGCTTCCGAGAGCACCGTCTCGGAGGATGGTCTGACCTATACCTTCCCCCTGCGGGAGGGCGTGCTGTTCCACAACGGCGCAGCCGTCACCACCGATGATGTGATCTATTCCTTCAAAACCTGCGCCGAGACCACGGTAGACACTGCCCTGGCCGAGGCGCTTTCTTCTGTGAAAGATATTACGGCGGACGGCAACACCGTGACCGTCACCCTGAAGGAAGCCAACCCCGACTTCCTGTCCTATGTGGGCATGGTGTACATCGTCCCGGCGGACTACACCGACGAGGCCACCGCCCCCGTGGGCACCGGCCCCTTCAAGTTCGTCTCCCGCTCCGTCCAGGAGAACCTGATCGTGGAGAAGTTCGCCGACTACTGGGGCGAGAAGGCCCACCTGGACAAGGTCACCTTCAAGATCTATGAGGACGCCAACGCCCTCATGTCCGCCCTGAGCGCCGGCTCTGTGGACATGGCCGGTCACCTGACCATCGACCAGGTGGACACCATCGGCACCGGCACCTACAAGACCCTGGAGGGCACCATGAACCTGGTCCAGGCCCTGTACCTGAACAACGACGTGAAGCCCTTCGACAACGAGAAGGTCCGCCAGGCCATGTGCTATGCCGTGAACGTGGACGAGATCCTCGACCTGACCAGCGAGGGCCACGGCACCAAGATCGGCACCTCCATCTATCCTGCGTTCACCAAGTACTTTGACGCAAGCCTGGCCGATGCCTATCCCTACGACGTGGACAAGGCCAAGCAGCTGCTGGCTGACGCCGGGTACGCCGACGGGTTCTCCATGAGCATCACCGTGCCCTCCAACTACACCCCCCACATGAACGTGGCCCAGGTGCTGGTGGAGCAGCTGGCCAAGGTCGGCATCACCGCCACCATCAAGCCCGTGGAGTGGGAGACCTGGGTCTCCGACACCTACACCAACCGCAACTTTGAGAGCACGGTCATCGGCTTCGACGCCGCCACCCTCAGCGCGGGCGCTCTGCTCAACCGCTGGATGAGCGACAACGACAAGAACATGATCAACTACAATAACCCTGAGTACGACAAGGTCATGCAGGAGGCCAACGCGTCCACCGACGACGCGAAGCAGACCGAGCTGTACAAGCAGGCTGCCGCCATGCTGTCCGAGACGGCTGCCAACGTGTACATCCAGGACCTGGCGGACTTCGTGCTCCTCAAGAACAACCTGGACGGCTACCAGTTCTATCCCCTGTACGTGATGGATCTGTCCACCGTTCACTATGTCCAGTAATTTTTAATTTGAACCAGTTTGCCTGAAACGGAAAGGAGGGCGGGAAGATGAAATATATTCTGCGAAAGCTAACCACTCTCATTATTACATTGTTCATCGTTTCTCTTCTCGCCTTCCTGGCCTTTCAGGTCATCCCCGGCTCTCCGGCCAGCACCATGCTGGGCACCAACGCCACCCCGGAAGCGGTGGCGGAGCTGGAGGCCGAGCTGGGCTTGGACGACCCGGTTTTGATTCGGTATGGCCGCTGGGTCTCCGACTTCGTCCGGGGGGACTGGGGCACGTCGTACAGCTATAACATGCCCGTGAAAGACATGGTGATGGAAAAGCTGCCGGCTACGGCGGCGCTGGTTCTCATGGCCTTCGGCATCACCGTGGCCGCCTCGTTCCCGCTGGGTATCCTGGCGGCGAAGCGGGAGGGGAGCTGGCTGGATAAATTCATCACGGTGTTCAACCAGATTTGCATGTCCATCCCCCCGGTCTTTGTGGGCATCCTGCTCTGTTTCCTCTTCGGCATCACCCTGCGGGTCTTCGTGCCGGGAAACTTTGTGACCTTCCACGACAGCCCCGGAAAGTTCTTTCTGTACATGCTCTTCCCGGCCCTGGCCGTTGCCCTGTCCCGCATTGCCATGACGGTGAAGATGCTTCGCTCGTCTATCCTGGACGAGATGAACAAAGATTATATTCGCACGGCGTTCAGCCGGGGCCGCACCCGTGCCGACGCCCTGAAGCACCACGCCCTGCGCAACGCCATCATCCCCGTCATCGCCTTCCTGGCTGTGACGGCGGCGGAACTGGTCGCGGGAAGCATCGTCGTTGAGCAGGTCTTTACCGTGCCCGGCGTGGGCCGTTTGCTCCTGGCGTCGATCGGCAGCCGGGATTTCCCGGTGGCGCAGGCGGTGGTCGTGCTGCTGGCGGCTTGGGTCGTGGTCGTGAACTTTATCGCGGACGTGCTGTACCAGTATATGGACCCCAGAATCCGGATCCAATAAGCGATTCTATCATCACACAGAGGGGAGGGAAGGAACGTGCTTCTAGCAAAAGAGCGCTGGTCCAGCCATAAAAAAACGCTTGCCCAGCCCAGAGAAGGCAAAAACCATTTTCTCATCGCCGGCGGCATCATCGCCCTGGGCAGCACCATCCTGAACCCCACCCTGATGGTCATGCTCTTCCTGGAGATCGTGGACGGCATGGCCGCCCGTCCGGACAGCCCTCTTGCCCGGAAGTTCTGCTACATGCCCATGGTCACCGCCTCTACCGCAGGCTGCTGCTTCACCAGCATCTCCTCCACCACCGTCATCCTGGCCTCCGGCCTTCTGGCGGAGAGCAGCGCAGGCCGTCAGTTCGGCTTCTTTGAGCCCATGATCATCGGTCTGCCCTACCTGCTGGTCTACTTCCTGTACTACGGCACCTTCGGCTATAAGCTGGAACGGAAGTTCTTCAACTTCACTGAAAACGCTCCCACCATCACCCCGATCCCTGCGGAGGAAAAGGCCGCTGTGCCCAAGTGGAAGTTCGTCACCACCCTGGTCATCTTCGTCATCGCCATCGGCTTCATGATCTTCTCCAACATGCAGCTGGGCGCCATCGCCATCACCACCGCGGCAGTCATGGCCGTGTTCGGCTGCCTGGACATCCGCCAGGCCATCTCCAAGGTCAAGTGGGAGACGGTCATCATGGTCGCCTGTGCCCTGGGCTTTGCCAAGGGCGTGGAAAAGAGCGGCGCAGGTCTCCTGATCGCCAACGCTACCGCGAAGCTCTTCGGTGATCTGACCGCTATCCCCATCGTCACCTGCATCATCGCACTGCTGGTGGCAAACCTGGTCTCCCAGGTCATGAACAACTCCTCCGCAGCCGCCATCGTGGTGCCCATCATGATCCTGATGGCCGAGCACTCCGGCGTGCCCATCGCTCCCGTGGCCCTGGCCGCTGGCGTAGGCTGCAACATGGTCAGCGCGACCCCCGTCTGTGCCCCCATGTACACCCTGGCTTCCTCCGTGGGCTATCGGTTCCGGGATTACTTCGTGGTCGGCGGCATCATGAACATTTTGGGTATCGTGGCCTGTTCCATCTCCCTTTACGTCTGCTACTTCTTGTTCTGACTTGGGGTAGGAGCGGAATGAGTCCGATATAAAACAAAGACGGCACCAGATTTCAATCTGGTGCCGTCTCTCTTTTTGCGTTGGCGCAGCGAGTGGGATTCGAACCCACGTGAGGTTTCCCTCAAACTGATTTCGAGTTAGAGTCGCTATCCGGA